>OBEQ012590265.1_pt1 | contig 14677 bp, 12 predicted proteins | sample 1670901 | NCBI WGS metagenome assembly OBEQ01 (sample SAMEA104232315, study PRJEB22302) | groundwater metagenome | biome: forest; feature: aquifer; material: groundwater | place: USA | collected 2011-08-07 | depth 5.4 m
CAAAAGGTACTTCAAGATAATGATCGGAAAAAGCGTGGTTTTGTTCTGGATCAAGCGCTTCAAGCAGAGCTGCTGACGGGTCGCCGCGGTAATCTCGTCCGACTTTATCAATCTCATCCAACATAAACACAGGATTTTTTGTACCCGCTTGTTTGATACCTTGTATGATTCTCCCTGGCATCGCTCCTACATAGGTTCTTCTATGTCCGCGTATCTCTGCTTCATCTCGGATTCCTCCCAAAGACATTTTGACAAACTTCCGACCAAGGGATCGCGCAATGGATTTACCAAGAGAGGTTTTTCCGACTCCCGGAGGTCCAACAAAACATAGTATCGTTGGTTGATAGGCTTTTTTTGTAGTACCGCTTTTCTCTTCTTTTTTCTTTCTCAATTCGATAATCGCAAGATATTCCAGTATCCTTTCTTTAATTTTTTTGAGGCCATAGTGATCTTCATGCAATACTTTTTCAGCATCTTTTATATCAACGTTATTAGAGGAAGATAGCCCCCACGGTAAATCGACTAACCAATCAAGATACGTGCGGATATATGAAGCTTCTGGATTGAACTGCGACATTTGAGCAAGTCGTTTTAATTCTTTGATAGCTTTTTCTTCCACGTTTTTTGGCATCTTTGCTTTTTTTATTTTCTCTTTATATTCGATTATGTCTCTGTCTTCACCCTTTCCACCCAATTCTTCCTCTATTGTTTTCATTTTTTCGCGCAAAAAAGTTTCACGCATTCCCTGCTCAAATTTTTGTTGGGTCTTCGAAGAAATATTTTTTTCAATCTCAAGAATTTTTATTTCTCGGTTGATATACTCCACTTCATCTTTCAATCGGATTTTTAAATCTGTATCCTCCAATAACTTTTGTCGCTCTTCCGTTTTCAAATCTAGCACGACTGCTATCTGATAAGAAAAATCCTGGGGATTGGTAATGTTTAAGACATTCATCAGAAAAACAAAGTCGACTGTTTTTCCTAAGTTGATGGCTTTTTTAATTTGTGCTGCTAAATGGCGAACCATAGCCTGCACCTCTGCATCATCACTCACTTTATCTTGAAGTTTTTCTATTTTCGCCTCTAAGTAAGGAGACTCTTTTGTATATTCAGTGATTTTTATTTTTTCTTTTCCTTTTACTAACGCATTCATCTCTCCTTCTTCACCTGCCACCGTTTTTTCGATCGTTGCTAATATCCCCACTGTGTAAAGATCGCTCTTTTTGGGGTCATCAACTGAAGAATTTTTTTGCATAACCAACACTACTTTACTTCCACGTTTTAAACCTTCTTCAATACCTGCCAAACTTTTTTGTCGACCAAAAACGAGAACGTTTTCAGTGCCAGGAAAGACGATTGCATCGCGCACCGCGACCACCGGGAAGATTGATTGTTCTGTAGATCCAGGTAAAATTGACATATGATTTAGCAGTATAGCAAAGCTATTGCTAATTGTCAACCTATAGTAATTTTAGGTTGTACAGATAATCTAAAATATAATATCCGATCAAATTATGTATATACATTTTATGCAAAATCGCTTAACAAAGTTTCAAAGTTAGTAAATCGCGGTTTATTTACCAGTGTCGATTGAGAAAGTTGAGGAAGATGATCAGTATATGTTGGCCTTTGAACTTGATATATAACTCCGAGAGGAAATTTTTCTTGTGTCGTCATTCCTTGAGCTAACCGAAGAGCTTCATCTAAATTATCCTTCTTGTATTCGGGAGGAAGCTTATACACATGCTGCATATAATATTGGTATGTATTAATTTTATTAAATGTAACGCAAGGTTGCAAGACATTAACAAGTGAAAATCCCTTATGGTTTATTCCCTCTTTTATTAATTCAACTACGTTATTGACATTACCTGCAAATGTTTGAGAGACGAATGTTGCTCCTTGAGTGAGTGCAAGAGATAAAGGATTGAGAGGAACCTCAATAATACCCGCCGGTGTAGATTTAGACTTAAATCCTGTTTGAGCTGTCGGTGCCACTTGACCAGTAGTCAAACCATAAACTCCGTTGTCATGAACAATAACGGTAATGTCATGATTGCCCCGACATGCGTGCATAAAATGATTACCACCTTCTCCGTAACAATCACCGTCTCCGACAATTGCGACAACTGGCATTGCATGATTAGACAACTTTGCGCCAATCGCATTTGGCAGTGCTCGACCATGCAGTGCATGAATTGCATATGCATTTAAAAAATCATTCATATTGCCAGAACATCCTATACCAAATACCGCCATCAAGGATGATGGATCAAATCCAAGTTGAACGAGTGCTGTTTTGATCGCGATGCCGATTCCCCAATCTCCACAGCCGGGACACCACGTTGGGTTGTAACCAGTAAAGTCTTGTACTGTTGACATAGAATAAGTTATAAAGTTTGTAAAGTTATAAAGTTCATCAAGTAAATATAATTCGAATAATCTTTATAAACTTTATGAACTTGATAAACTTGACGAACTTGTTACTTTTTCTACAATTTCTTCAGGCCAAAACGGTCTGCCATCATATTTTAATAGTTTATCTTTAATTTCAATGCCAGTTTCCATCAACAATAATTTCCCAAACTGTCCATGTGAATTATTTTCTACTAATATGTATTTTTTATTCATAGTTAAAAATGGCGTTACTTGCTCGCGATCCATCGGATAGATATGAGTAAAATGTATATATGCACTAGTTTTTCCATTTTCCTGTAAAATTTTTTGTGCTTCTAGTATTGGCCCCTTATTAGACCCCCACGAAACAAATACTGTATTGGCTGTCTCGATATCTCCGTAGACTTTTGGTTTGGCAAAATCCTTCATGAGATATGTCTGATTTTTTTTATTGCGTTTTTCAACTTGCTGTCTTCTTGCCAAAGCATCTTCAGTTGTATGACCATCCTCAACGTGTTCATACGAGTTAGATTGATAAAAATGTCCTTTTGCTCCCGGAATTAAACGCTCTGAAATTCCATCATCTGAAAGTTTATATCTCAGATACTTTGTTTCTGATGTTACTGTTACTGTTTTGCCTCTCGTTACTTGATAGTGACTCGAGAGAGTGTCTATAAAATGTTTGGTAATTGATTTATGCGACTCTGACAGTAGCATGTCTGACATAACAATAACCGGTGTTTGATAGATGTCGGTGAGATTAAAAGCTTTGGTCGTCAATTCAAGCATCTCTTCCACATCACCCGGGCTCAAAACAATTTTAGGAAATTCGCCATGACCTGCATGCACTGCAAAGAGCAGATCTCCCTGTTCTGTCCAGGTTGGCATTCCCGTTGCAGGTCCGGCGCGCTGTGCCAGAAAAACTACAATAGGCATTTCGGCAATACCTGCAAATGAGATTGACTCGACCATCAATGCAAATCCTCCACCTGAAGTTCCGACAGCAGCCCTAACTCCGGCAAACGTTGCGCCAAGTGCAGTGTTGATAACTGAGATCTCATCTTCGGCATGTCGGACAACCAATCCGGTCTTCTCTTGCCACGAAGCCATCGTAGTTAGAACTGTTGAGGAAGGCGTCATGGGATATGCACAATAGACTCTGCAATCAGCAATGATCGAAGCAAGAGAAAAAACATCATTGCCTGACATTACTAATTTTTGTTCGCTTTCTTTTTTTGACAGAAGTGCTTTAATTTGTTGGAGATACGAATTTTTTACATGGTCATAACCCATTTGCGCAAATCTCTTATTTATGTCTACGATCTCCTGTCCCTTTTTGCCGAATTGTTGCTCAAGAATTTCAGTGAGGACGTTCAAATCGCATCCAAGTATTCCAAGCGTTGCACCCATTGCTATGGTATTTTTCATGACAAGCGGTCCTTTTAACTCTGAGAGGATTTTTTTAAAAGGCACTGAGATTTTTATTCCAATATTTTCTTCTATTTTAAAGTCGTCTCCGTCATAGATGATATAACTCTGCGTATTTAGTCTATGTTTATGGAATTTATACGTATCGGCATTGAGACAAAGTAAAAAATCAATATCTTTTTTTAACGCTCGAACTTCTTGATCCGAGACTACCACTTCTAATGCATTATGGCCACCACGAATCAGAGACGGATACTCAATATAGTCAAAAGAAAAATATCCCAGTCGATTGACTATTTTAGAAAATACCAATCCCGAGGTCAATATTCCAAAACCTGCTTCTCCTCCAATTTTCCAAGTAAACTTCATCTATTAATTTAAAATTTACAATTTTTAATTTTTATTCAATTTTTAAATTGATTTCAAATTTCTAATTTCAAATTAAAAATTTGTACTAATCATAACAACATGGATCCTTATATCCGCAATTCGTATATGTTGCGTCCCTTCCGCCAGGCATTCCTTTCAAACTCAACAACCCGCAACTTGGACATTCGCGTAAATTGTCATCCTGGAAGGAACGATGAGTTTTGGAGTGACTGATAGGATCTTCTTTATTAGATTCTATCGCTCTCTTCGTTCGCTCCAGAATGACACCATCATTAGGCGGGGAAAATTTTTTGTCCTTTATCATCTTCAATAATTATTGCAGCAACTGGACAACCTTTGGCAGCATCAATGATCGCTTCATTGGTGTCACTATCAATCGTTTGCAAAATAATTGCTTTGGCTTCTGAATCGAGCACAAATGTTTGCGGAGCAATTGCTATGCAGGTAGCAGCACCAATGCACAGATCTCGATCAACATGCACTTTTAAATTCCTTACCTGCACTGGACCTGATGGGTTTTGTGGATCCTTTAGTGGTTGATTATCCATTTTCTATAATAATGTTTGTAATGCTTCTAATGATAATAATGCACACTTTAATCTACTTGGTCCAAGATCAATGCCAAGCAGTTTAATCATAAAGTCTTTGTCGAGCTTTTTCAATTCATCCTTTGTTTTGCCTTTAATATAGTTTGATAATAGAGATGCTGAAGCCATCGAAATGGCACATCCCACCGCTCTATATTTTATATCTACGACTACATCATTTTCAAAAAGTATATCCATTTCAATTTTGTCACCACAAGAAGGATTTGCAGCAGTTGATTTTTTGGAAGGATTGTTTATTGATCCAAAATTCCGGGGATTTTTATAGTGATCGAGAATTATTTCTTGATAGATTGACATACCTACTCAAAATTGGCAATAAACCAATAACCAACTCCAATTAACAATACTACCACCATCCAACCTCCAAAAATTTGACTAATTGATAATTGGATATTGGTATTTATTGGAATTGGATTATTGGAAATTGTTATATATTGAAAATTAACCTAACGTTTTTTCAACCTTCTTCAACCCCTCCACCAATTTATCAACATCTTCCTTCGTATTATAAATATAGAAACTTGCCCTGCACGAAGCATTGATTTTCATATTTTCGTGAAGAGGCATTGCACAGTGATGACCGACGCGAATGCAAACATTGTCTTCGTCTAAGATTTGAGCGACATCATGTGCATGAAAATTAGCGAAAGTGAAAGCGACTATTCCACCTTTATCCTGCATTTTTGTTGGACCAAGAATTTGCATCTTTTTTCCAAACTCGTTCATTAAATGTTTAATAGCATATTTTGTTATCTCTATTTCATGCTTACGAACATTATCCAGCCCTACTTTTTCTAAATAATATATCGCTTCTTTCAAGGCAATTACTCCGGCAATATGAGGTGTACCTGCTTCAAACTTATGAGGCGGCTTGGCAAATATTGTTTTGTCGACATAAACTTCTCTGATCATCTCGCCTCCATAATTAAAAGGAAACATTTCATCCAAAAGTTCATAGCGACCCCAAAGCATTCCGACTCCTGTTGGACCTAGCATTTTATGTGAAGAAAATGCCAAAAAGTCACAGCCGAGATCCTGTACATCAACTTTCATGTGAGGTACGGCTTGAGCTGCATCTACAACGACTATTACGTTTGGATTGATAGACTTTACTGCCTTAACAATTTCTTTAACAGGATTTATAGTTCCCAAGACGTTTGAAACATACGTTAAAGCAAAGATTTTTGTTTTTTTTGTTATGATGTTTTCAAGATTTAAGTTTTGAGCTGTGGTTTTGAGGTTTGAGGTTTGAGGTTTGAGTTTATCTAGATCCAAATACCCCTCACTATCAATATCTATGATCTTAAACGTCGCTCCATTTTCAAGTGCTAACTGTTGCCAAGTTACAAAATTTGAGTGATGCTCCATGATCGTCGTCACAATTTCGTCTCCTTCTGAGATAATCTTTCTCCCTAGAGAATAGGCAACCAGATTTAAAGACTCTGTTGTACTCCTGGTAAAAATAACTTCTTCAGTTTTTGGCGCATTGATAAAATTTGCAGTTACTTCTCTGGATTTTTCATACTCCTCAGTTGCTTTCTCAGAAATTTTATAGACTCCACGAAAGACGTTAGCAGAATATTGTTGATAGTATTCCATCTCTTTATCAATAACTTGCTGTGGTTTTAATGAAGTTGCTGTCGAATCAAGATAGACGAGAGAAGGGATATTTTTGAAGATGGGAAAGTCTCGTTTAGTTGACGTCAAATCCATAGTTTCTTATTTTATCAGGTATTTCCTGTATGAATCCATCGATAATCAATTTTTCGGCTATTTTTTTGTCCAATGTTCTTGTCTCAAGGTAATATAACTGATCTCGGTTTAATCTTCCGGTTGTCGAGCCGTGCGTACAAAATACATCATTGGCTAGTATTTCTAAAAACGGCCGAGAGTCAACAAAGCATTTGTCTGACATAATCAAGTTTTGATTTTTTTGATAGGCGTGCGATTTTTGCGCTTTTTTTTCCAGCCTGATCAATCCTTGATAAATAAATTTTGACTCATCATAAAATACACCTTTAATGAGCAAGTTCGAAGTTGAGTTCGGAGCAAGATGTCGTTGAATAGTTTCGACCGTAAATTTATCTTGATTTTCACCCACAAACAATCCATATATTTCAAGATCAATATCTCTCTCTTTTAATTCGAAAGTAAACGTGCCAGAAAGGTTTTTGAAATAGACTATATATTTCCCTGGTTTAGTAAAAACAATTTTATCTTTTTTTTCCTTATTGAGATTTAAAAGTGTAATCATAAATTGTTGTATTGCTGTATTGTTATATTGATATTTTGAACAATTCAACAATGTAACAATCTAACAATTTCTTATCCTACTGAACCTGACATTTCTAAATTAATCAATCGATTCAACTCAATGGAATATTCTAACGGTATCTCTTTGGTCACCGGTTCAATAAACCCATTGACAAGCAGACCCTCGGCATCAGACTTTGAAATCCCTTTGGATGTTAGGTAAAAAAGTTTTTCTTCTCCTATCTTTTCGACGGTCGCCTCATGTTGAACCATCACATCGTTTTCTTTTATCTTCATGTAGGGATACGTATCAGATCGAGACTGTTCGTCGAGAATTAAGGCGTCACAGCTGACAAATACCGTAGATTTTTTAGCTTTTGGCATAATTTGAACTAAACCTCTATATGAAGTCCTTCCACCTTTTTTGGAAATTGATTTTGAAATGATTCGTGATGAGGTGTTGGGTGCAAAATGGAGCATCTTCGCGCCTGCGTCTTGATGTTGACCTTTGCCAGCAAAAGCTATCGATAAAACTTCACCTCGTGCACCTTCTCCCATCAGATAAACGCTTGGGTATTTCATGGTCACTTTGCTTCCAATATTACAATCAATCCATTCCATCACCGCATTTTCATCAGCTCTTGCTCTTTTGGTGACAAGGTTGTAAATATTATTACTCCAGTTTTGAACTGTTGTGTAACGAACTCGAGCGTTTTTATGAACATATATTTCAACCACTGCCGAGTGAAGAGATGCAGATGTATAAACAGGAGCAGTACATCCTTCGATGTAATGAACGTAACTTCCTTCCTCAGCGATTATGAGTGTGCGTTCAAACTGTCCGAAACGCTCAGAGTTTATTCTGAAATATGCCTGCAAAGGCATGGGGACTCTTACACCTTTTGGGACATAGACAAACGATCCACCGGACCAGACTGATGTATTGAGTGCGGCAAATTTGTTGTCATGTGGTGGAATAAGAGTAGAAAAATATTTTTTGACAATCTCGGGATATTTTCTTAGCCCCATATCCATGTCGCAAAATATAACTCCGATTTTGTTGAGTTCGCGGTTTATACTTTCATATACGACTTCTGATTCATACTGAGCAGACACTCCTGAAAGAAATTTCTTTTCCGCTTCAGGTACGCCAATTCTGTCGTAAGTCTCTTTTATTTCTTTTGGCAACTCTTCCCAAGAATTAACCTGCTTATCCGTGGGTTTGATGTAATAATAAATGTCATCAAAGTTGATTCCAGAAAGATCTGCTCCCCACTCTGGCATCTTTTTCTCTCTGAAAATTTTGTAGGACTTTAAGCGTAAATCAGTCATCCACTTTGGCTCATTTTTAATTAACGAAATATTTTTAATGACACTCTCATCGAGACCTTTTTTTGCTCTAAAGGAATACTTCTGCGGCATTGAAAAACCGTACTTATATTCGAAATCTAAAGTGGAATTTGATTGCTGCATATTAATTAGATCAAAAATCAAACCTCAAATATCAAAAACAAGTTCAAAGCTTAAAGATTTCTTTGGATTTGAATTTTAAGCTAGGCTTTGATCTTTGATATTTGCACTTTGAACTATGTTTTCATAACCCTTTTTCTCAATTTCAACTGCTAGTCTCGCACTTCCTTCTTTCACCAATCTACCATCCATCATCACCAAAACTTTATCAGGATTAAGATAGTGCAATATTCTATTATAGTGTGTTATTACTACAAATGTCTTACCTTTTTTATTTTCATTCATAAATTTTGCAATAGTTCGGAGCGCATCTACATCAACACCCGTATCAATCTCATCAAAAATAAGAAGTTTTGGATCTAAAACCGAAGCCTGAAGCATTTCTAGCTTTTTTTTCTCTCCTCCCGATGCTCCATCATTGAGTGACCGTTCGAGTAGCTCTTTTTTAATCCCTAATTTCTTTGCCGTAGCCTCGATTTCTTTTTTTAAAGCCAGTGGATCTTTTTTGCCGCTTAAAGCGACCCGTAAAAGTTGAAAAACAGTTACACCAGAGAGAGATAAGGGTGACTGAAAGGATAAAAATATCCCTAGCTTTGCTCTTTTATCAGCAGATAACTCTTTAATCTCTTTACCTTCAAACATCAAACTTCCGCCTTCTAACTTATAGCTCGGATGTCCAGCAATCGCGTATGCAAGGGTTGATTTCCCTGACCCGTTCGGGCCCATAATCGCATATATTTTTCCCTTTTCAAAATTAAAATTAATATTTTGCAGAATAGTTTTCTTCCCAATTTTTACTGAAAGGTTTTTTATTTGCAGCATGTTGTAGTGTGTATTATATATAAAAGATAATTAAGAACCTAATGCCAACCGAGGAATTCTATCTAATTTATCTAAATTATCGATAAACAATTTCTTTTGCGCTTTATAATAAGCGGCTACTCCAATCATAGCTGCATTATCGCCTGTCAAATATTTATAAGGTGGGAAAAAAACTTCTCCTTTATTTTTCTTTACTAAGTCTCTAAGCAATTTTCGTAGATAAAGATTAGCTATGACTCCTCCACCAACGACCAAACGATTGATCCCTGTCTGCTTCATTGCCAGTCGAGTCTTGTGTACGATCGTATCGAACACTGCAATTTGAAATGAACTTGCTAATTTTCTTAATTCCTCTTTGTCATTCAGCCTTGTCCAGAATCGATTCTGGATGCGCTCCTTCACTTCGTTCATTTGCTTACCAGAATGACGAGAAAGAAAATAGTAAAATGAGGTTTTTAGTCCAGAAAAAGAAAATTCTAAAGTCGGAGACTTTGTCATGGGTCTTGGAAACGAATAAAAGTCTTTGTTATCGACTTCTTGGGATAATCTCTCAATTACCGGACCAGCCGGATAGCCTAAACCTAACATTTTACCTGCTTTGTCGAGTGCCTCTCCAGCTGCATCGTCTCGGGTTTCTCCCAAAATTTCATATTTCAAGTGATCTTGCCATAAAACAATCTCCGTATGTCCTCCAGAAATTATTAATGCCAGATAAGGAAATTGAAAATCTCTTTGCGGATTACCCTTGCTATTTTGCACAAATGATGAGTAGATATGTCCCTCGAGATGATTCACTGCAATTAATTTTTTATTATATTTTTGCGCTAATTCTTTCCCCTTTTTAATACCAACTTCTAAAGCTACAGCTAATCCAGGTCCGTAGGTAACTGCAATAAAATCGATTTTATCTATTGCTTTCGTCATTCTGGCAAGCGACGAAGGAGCGCGTCCAGAATCTAACAACGATTCTGGAGTTTTCACTACGTTCCTCCCCAGAATGACATTTGAGGAAAATTTTCTTAATGCTTCTGAGACTACCCAGTCAATCCTCTCCTCATGGGCTCTCTTTGCCAACATGGGATAAATACCACCCCATTTTGTGTGAGTTGAAATCTGAGAAAAAATAACATTGGACAAAACTTTCCTGTCTTCGGTTACTGAAGCAGCTGTTTCATCAGCCGAAGTTTCAATCGCAAGTATTTTCATATTTTGATTACATTGTCATCCCGAGCGTAGTAGAGGGACTCGGAATGACAACACTGGATTCAATAATTAATTTTAATTTCTCTCCTTTTTTCATTTATATATTTCATCTTGATATAAACAACTTTACCTTTATTTTTAAGCTCATTCATAATTTCGCCTGCTTTTTCACCCCACTCAAAACACAGAATATTTCCTTTTTTCAAATATTTCTCCAGACCTAAATGCTTAAATTCCTCAGAATCATGGATATTGTAAAGATCAATATGTATCAGTTTGTACTTAAAATTTCCACCTTTAGGGTGGATTATTTCGTATTCATAATAAATTACATATGTGGGTGAAATAATATTCTTAATCCCTAAATACTCTCCTAATCCTTTAACAAAAATAGTTTTACCAACACCAAGATCTCCTTGAATGATAAAAATTAACGGCTTATCCTGAGCAATGCCGAAGGACTTTTTTAAAATATATTGCGCAATTTTTTTGGTTTGCGATGGAGATGTGGAAATATACGTCTTAGTATCTTTGTAAACCACATCTCCTTGGCGAACGATTTTAATCTGCGGAGTAGTCAAATCAACCACGGTCGAAGGTTTATTACGGGGAAGTTTACCTGAGTCAACAATCAAATCAATCAGTTTTTTTTTGGCCTCGGGAAGTTCTTTGAGTAGTGTTTCCACCGAATAATGCGGTGATTTTCCCGAAAGGTTAGCTGAGGTTGCAGTGATGGGTTTGCCAAACTTCTTGACCAAAGCTCTAACAAATTTGTAATCTGGGATGCGCACTCCTAATGTTCCTTTCTCTGATTCTAAAAGTTTCGAGATTTTGTGTTGTGAATTTAAAATAATAGTAAAAGGTCCTGGTAGTAATTCTTTAATGGTCTCTTTTTGTTTATTTTCTAAATTTACATAACCAGCAAGCATTGGGATGTCTGCAACGAATACGGAAATTGGTTTACCCCATGGTCTGTTTTTAAATGCAAGCAGTTTTTTTACTGCATGCTCATTTGTCGCATCAACCAATAAACCATACACCGTGTCGGAGGGTGTGACAAGCAATCCTCCCGCTTGAAGCGTTTTCACCATCAATGCTGATTTGGCCTTTTCTAACATTATTATCTTCATGTTAGCAATTGTAGCAAAAATCTGATAAAATTATACGATGCCAAATTCAAAAAACGGAAAAAAAAATAATAGCCCAATTAAAAAAATAACGCAGTTCAGCTTCAATTTTGACCTCAAAACCATATTTATAGTTCTCTTTATTGGTCTTTTCGTTTATTACATTTTCAGCGCAGTTTCAAAGGAAGTTAAACAGACGCTCCCTGAAAAATCTATAACAACCATTGTCAATGAAATAAAAGAAGGCAAAATTAATAAAGTAGAGGTTATTGATAATAAAGTCATTGCCTATTATAAAAACGATAAACTCGCTTTATCTTATAAGGAACCAAGCGACAGTTTTATAAAAACCCTGCGTGACGCAAATATTGATCCCTCCAAGGTAAATATTGTCATCAAAGATACCCAAGGATCAGCCGGACTCATCAGTTTCTTAAGCAATATTATTCCGACAATCCTTATGGTCGCATTTTTTATTTTTCTTTTCAGACAAGCAAAAGGCGCCCAAGAATCTGTTTTCTCCTTTGGCCAATCACGAGCTAAACGATTTAATAAAGATATGCCGAAAGTCACATTTAATAGCGTTGCTGGAGTTAATGAAGCAAAAAAAGAACTTGAAGAAGTGGTAGATTTTCTGAAGCATCCGGAAAAGTATAAAAAACTCGGGGCAAGAACACCTAAAGGTGTAATTCTTATCGGTCCGTCTGGCTGTGGAAAAACGCTTTTAGCCAAAGCTGTGGCTGGAGAGGCTGGAGTACCTTTTTTCTCTATTGCTGGCTCTGAATTTATGGAAATGTTGGTCGGTATAGGAGCGGCTCGTGTAAGAGATCTTTTTGCAGTGGCAAAAAAAAGCGCACCCACAATCATTTTTATCGACGAGGTGGACGCAATAGGAAGAGCAAGATCTGTAGGTGTAATGCCATCACACGACGAACGGGAACAAACGCTAAACCAGATATTGGTTGAAATGGACGGTTTTAACCCCAATGAGCAGGTTGTTGTTATAGCAGCAACCAATCGAGGCGATCTCTTAGATCCAGCTTTACTTCGTCCGGGAAGATTCGATCGCAGAATTATAGTTGATTATCCAGATCTGGAAGGAAGAAAAGAAATCATAAAAATCCACGCAAAAGGCAAACCATTTGCAGCTGATGTTGATTGGGATAGAGTGGCTAAAAGAACTGTCGGATTTTCAGGAGCTGACTTGGAAAACATGCTCAATGAAGCCGCTATTCATGCAGCAAGAAACGCAAAAGATAAAATTACGATGGAGGATATTGAAGAGGCAGCGACTAAAGTCAAACTCGGTCCAGAAAAAAAGAGACTGCAATCAGACATGGATAAAAAACTTACCGCGTACCACGAAGCTGGTCACGCAATTGTTTCTCACTTTTTGCCTCACACCGATCCTGTCCACCGAATCTCAATCGTATCAAGAGGAATGGCTTTGGGCTATACCCTGATTCCTCCGGTAAAAGATAAACTGCATGAAACAAAAACCCATTTATTGGAACAAATAACGGTAATGATGGGTGGTAGAGCAGCCGAAGAAACAGTGTTCAATGAAATAACCACCGGTGCAGCAAATGACTTTGACCAAGCAACCCAAATAGCAAAGGCAATGGTTGTGGAATACGGCATGAGTGATTTAGGACCAATCAACTTTGGCCCAACAATGGATATCACCGAATGGGGAAAGACATATTATGAGCAGAATCCTATTTCCCAGGAAATGTTAGGAAAAATTGATGCGGAAGTCAAAAAAATAATCACTTCTCGGTTCGTAATTGCTGTAAAAACGATAAAAGAAAAACGGTCTAAGCTTGATAAAGTAGCGGAGGCTTTGACAAAAACTGAAAGTCTTGACCAAGATGAGTTTGAAAAGATCGTCGGAAAAAAAGATATTAAGTAATTAAGATATTAAGGAGCATCACCTCAATTTCTTATTTTCTCAATTTCTTAATTTTTAATGAATACACTTCTTCTTATAGACGGCAATGCAATCATGCACAGAGTCTTTCATGCCCTTCCCCCTTTCAAAACAAAAGCTGGTATTCCTACCAATATGATCTATGGTTTTTTTTCGATGCTTTATAAGACTGTCAGCGATTTTAAACCTACTCATATAATCGTTTGCTTTGACACGCCTAAACCGACATTCAGAAATAAATTGTTTAAGGAATACCAATCACAAAGACCTAAAGTCGATGACGATTTTATTACGCAAATTCCCCTTCTTAGAGAGGCCCTCGATAAAAGTGGAATTGTCAGACTGGAAAAAGATGGATATGAGGCAGATGACGTCATAGGCACTATTGCAAAAAAAGCAGAAAAAGAAAGTATGAAGGTGATCATTTTGACCGGAGATAAAGATATTCTGCAATTAGTGGATAAAAATATATTTCTTATTACTCCACAGACTGGACTGAATATTAAACTGTATGATGAGTCAGAAACAAAAAAAAGAATGCTCGTTGAACCGTTTGAAATTCCAGACTTAAAGGCTCTCATGGGAGATCCATCTGACAATTATCCTGGAGCAAAAGGTATTGGTCCAAAGACAGCTACTCACCTGATTGAGCAGTTTCGTACCGTTGAACATTTACTCTCCCACGTATCTGAGATAAAGAATGAAAAAGTAAAAAAAATAATTGAGTCTGATAGAGACAACATTCTTCTTTCAAAAAAGTTAGCAACAATCATCTGCAATGTTCCTTTGGAAATTAATTTAAAAGATTCAGAATTTACCTGGTTTAAAAAAGAACTTGAAGACTATTTTATGAAGCTTGAAATTAACTCGCTCCGAAAAAGAATTTTTGCAAAAACTCCTGAACCGAAGAAAATTGAAAAGAAGAAAAAAACTGATGAGAATCAGATAGGATTATTTTAGAAGTATGGATAACAAATTTACCGAATTAGGAAGTGGCGCATGTCTATCTTCATTCTATAGACCTTTTGACTTCAGACATCCTTCTGGCC
>OBEQ011127733.1_pt1 | contig 14676 bp, 18 predicted proteins | sample 1670901 | NCBI WGS metagenome assembly OBEQ01 (sample SAMEA104232315, study PRJEB22302) | groundwater metagenome | biome: forest; feature: aquifer; material: groundwater | place: USA | collected 2011-08-07 | depth 5.4 m
CCTTCCGCACCAAGTCCGTAAAATTTTGGTTGTGGCTTTGACAAAAATCTTCAATGTACCTCGGTATATCTCAGATTTTTCTCAAACCCGCAACACAAAATTTTCTCGGACTTATGCGGAAACCTTAATTAAGGATGGTATAAATTCTGTCGCTCTTTGTGAGTTTTTTCCACAGGAATCTACGGTTGGTATCTCTTTAGTAAATTTAGTCAATAATTTTGACATCTATTTCATTAACTATCATAATATCCATATTTATAGCCTTTTACAGTACTTTTTACACCATACATACCAACAGGTTATAGACACCTTTATTGACTTTTTCATGTTTCCATGATACACTTTAGATAGTTAGCACATTGAATACCGGCAATTTCGCCACAATCCTTTTTCGGGGGTATATTATGATTTGTTCTCGGTGTGGAAGTACTGTTATGGTCATGGGTGAAAAAATTTCTCCGTGCGCTCAGTGTTTAATCGATTGTTCACAAAAATGCTGCGACGAAGAAAAAGAAACTTCGGTGTAAAAGAGCATAAGAGAATCTCGGGAACAAGATACTGAAAACGCAAGAGTCACAAGAGAAAAATACAATAAACGGAACCGTTGGTGTCCAAAATAATTAACTCACCTTACGCACGAGCGAAAGATTTGGTCGGTGAGTCCTCCCTTTTGGAGGTCTCACCGACCAAATCTCCGGCTTCCGACCCTGAATTTTGGCGGTTTCACCTCCAAAGGGAGGAGAAACCGACCAAAATTCGCTGACTGAGCCGTACGTTATCATAATCGTGCGTAAGGTGAGTAATTAACAAAAAAAATAAGCGGAACGCGCGATAATGACTACCATTCGTTTGATTCACGACACGAATCAGCCAAGCAGAAATGCTTGGCTTTTTTATACAAACACTCTTTGTATCTTCGGATTTATCCGCGTCACAATCTCATAGCACGAAGTGTCGGCGTAGTCCGCGAATTCATAGGCGGTAATTTCTTCCTTGCCCGACTTTCCAATAATCACGACTTCGTCCCCCGCTTTTACATTTTTAATACCGCTCACATCAACAGTAATCATATCCATTGATACGCGTCCAAGTACCCGTGCACGATTGCCGTTTATGAGCACATGACCGACAGACGAAAGGGCGCGCGGGAAGCCGTGCCAGTATCCAATGGGGCAAACGGCTATCTTCGTGTCCTTGCGGAGAATTTCCGTGAAGTTGTACCCGATGCCCTCGCCTTTCGGGACGATTTTTGTTTCCGCCACAACCGTTTTCCAAGAAAGTACGGGGGATAATTTTATGTGCTTCAGAAAGGCGCGCTCCACTTCTTTTGCCGGCCACAGACCGTAGAGCCCGATACCGATGCGCACCATATCAAAGTGATAGTGTGGAAAAAGAATTGCCCCCGCCGTCGCGCTCGCGTGTTTCAAAAAATGGAGTCCGGCTTTCTCAAAAACATCAGTCGCTTTCTTGAATTCCGCCGCCTGCTTGTCGGTATCCGCCGGAAAGCTCGGATTTTTTGCATTCGCAAAATGCGTGTACACGCCTTCCACCTCTGCGTGCGGCATTTTTTTAAGAATCTCAACTACTTTAGGAATATCCGCCGGATAAAATCCCTGCCGATGCATGCCGGTGTCTATTTTTATATGAATTTTAAGGGGAAATTTGTTTTCTTTTAACACACGCAGTCCGTCAAAACTTGATACCGTAAGGCTTATATTATTCTCCGATGCTATTTTGAAATTCTCCGGCAGAGTAAACCCAAGCACTAAAATTTGCTTTTTTATCCCCTCTTTCCGAAGAGCTATTCCTTCAATAATAGAATCAACGCCCAAAAAATCTACACCGAGTTTGTCCGCCTCTTTTGAAAAACCGGCGAGTTCGTGTCCGTACGCATTGGATTTCACCACCGCCATGAGCTTGGTTGTCGGCGACAAAAGCCCGCGAAAAGTGCGATAATTTTTTTGAATCGCGCGACGGTCAATTTCAACCCATGTGCGCACGCTTATATTATGCATTTTTTGGTTCATAGAAGCAGATATCAACAGTTTATATTCTATAACAAAAGAACATATGTTACCATTAAATTATGAATACGGAGCCGAAGAAAAAACGAATCGTTCTTATCGAGGATGAGGAAATAATAGTAAACCTTCTTGTCGCCAAACTGGAAAGGTGCGGCTATGAAGTAAAGGTGGCGCGTGATGGAATTGCCGGACTCGATCTCATCCGCGCAGAAAAACCGGATCTGGTAATACTGGATATGATTTTGCCGCGGCTCCACGGATTCGGAATTTTAGAGAAGCTCCGTGAAGAAGAAATCCTGCCAAACTTGCCGGTTATCATTATCTCAAATTCCGGCGAGCCGGTTGAAATAGACCGCGCCACGGCTTTGGGCGTGCGCGACTATTTGGTGAAAGTCAATTTTGATCTCAATGAAATTATTGCGAAGGTGAATCGGGTGTTTAATAAATAAATTTTTAACAAAAAAATATGGCAACATACGCCGGAGTGGGGTTAAGTAAAAATACAGCCGACTCGAAACAAGCCGGTTTTGAGGCGTGCAAAATGGCGATGGAAAAAATCGGCACAGAAACGCCCGATTTCACTTTCGTCTTTTCCTCGGTCGCCTTCAATCAAGAAGAGTTGCTGAACGGCGTGAAAGAAGCGAGCAATGGTGCTCCGGGCGCCGGGTGCAGCACCGCCGGAGAAATAACCTCGGACGGTCCCGCCACAAAATCCGTTGTTGTTATGGCGATAAAATCCGACAATATCGCTTTTACCTGCGGACTGAACGAAGGCGTAAAATCGGGCGCGAGAGAAGCGGGGCGCGCGGTTGCCGAGAGCATAAAAACCGCCGCCAAAGAGCCGCTGCGCGCTTTCATCATGCTGCCCGATGTCTTGACCGGCAACGGGGCGGACACCGTGCGCGGAATACTGGACGCGCTCGGGGCGAACTTCCCTGTGGTTGGCGGCGCGGCGGGAGATGATTTTCTTTTTGAAAAGACCTACCAATACTGCAACGGGAAAGTGGCAAGCGGCGCCGTCGCGGGAGTCGGGCTTTCCGGAAAATTCAGTTTTGCGCTCGGCGTGCGCCATGGCTGGATGCCGGTGAGTCCGCCGATGAAAGTAACGAAGTCAAAAGGAGCGGTGGTTTACACCATCAACGACCTCCCCGCCATAAATATCTATAAAGATTATTTCGGTGAAGAGAAAGCCGAGGACATCCGCAAAGAGCCTCTTGCCCGCATGGCAATTACCTACCCGCTCGGAATCAAAGTCCCCGGCTTGGACGAATATCTCATCCGCGATGCCATCACCGTTGACGAAAATGGGGCGATCACTTGCGCCGCCGAAATTCCAGAGGGCTCCGAAGTCCGCCTCATGATCGGAAGCAAAGAAAAAGCGATTGAAGCGGCGCAATTTGCGGCAAAAAAACTCATGAGCGACTTGGAGAGCGAGGGCGCAAAGCCGAAATTCGCCCTGATGTTCAACTGCATCGCGCGGGAAAAACTCTTCGCGCAAAAAGCGAAAGACGAGATTGACGCGGTGATGGAAATTCTCGGAAAAGACGTTCCCCTCGTGGGATTCTACACCTACGGCGAACAAGCGCCACTCGGCGGTGAAACGAAAAATCCGAAACTTATTCAGTCAAAGTTTTATAATGAAACCGTGGTAATTTTTGCCGTCGGAGAATAAAACTTATGTATATTATTTTCGTCATCATCACTCTCTCTTTGGTCGCCGTTTTTATAATGGCGGAGCGTATCCTGCGCCTGAAAAACGCAAACAAGAAGCTGAACGAACTTTTGACGGAGAGTTACGAAATCGGGAAAACACTGGTGCGGCGCGACATGGAGCTCTCGGAAGCCAACCGGCACTTGGTTGCGCTTGACGAAAACAAAACGGAATTCATCAATGTCGCCGCCCACCAGCTGCGCACTCCGCTCGCGGGAATAAAATGGGCGTTTGTCGAGTTGAGCGGCAAAGAATTCGGCGGGCTCAATTCCGATCAGCAAAAAATAGCCGAAAGCGGCGTGAAAGCGGCGGTAAGAATTATCACTCTGATAAACGAGCTTTTGAATGTCGCGCGGATAGAGGAGGGGCGATTTGGAATAAATCTTAAACGGCAACCGATAATCGGACTTCTTCGGTCGGTCGCGGAAAGAACGAAGCAGGTGGCGGATGCCAAGGGGGTGCTTTTTGCCGTTGATATTTCGCCTGATATTCCGCCGATAAAAATTGATGAAGAAAAAATAGACATGGCGCTCCAAAACACGCTGGATAATGCCGTCAAATACACTCCGCCCGGCGGAAAAGTAACCATGAGCGCGTCTTTGCGCAAAGGAGAGGAAGAAGCGGGCATGGTGGAAATTAAAATTTCCGACACCGGCATCGGCATCCCGAAAGAACAGCTCGAGCGCGTATTCACAAAATTTTTCCGCGCGGACAACGCCCTCCGCATGCAAACTTACGGAACGGGGCTCGGACTCTACGTGGTCAAAAACATAGTTGAAAAGCACAACGGCACCGTCGGCGTTGAAAGCAACGGCGAGAAAGGCGCCATTATTACCATTATTCTCCCCCTAGGGTAGTCCTTGTAAATAGGACTTACGCACTTGGCGATCTTCGTCGTTGAAACATCAGGTTTTTCCGTCAATGTACTGTTAGTACATCTCCGTAAAAACCCTTGTTTCGCCTAGAATCTCATCCAAGTGCGTAAGTCCTAAATAAATAATCACATGATAAAAACAATCACTTTTCGCCCGTCGCGTATCGGTTGCCCGTCAATTCCGGGCACCATAAAAGGCATTATCGCCTCAATGCCGGGTGTGGAAACGGTAAAAATTCACTATGAAGAACGCTCGGCGGAGGTAACTTTTGACGACACGAAAACGAACGAAACCGCCATCTCCAAAAAAATCGGGGAAGAAATGGGGCTCGCTTTTGAAGCGGTGCCCGCGGAAGAGATGCGAAAAGAAAATATCGAAGAAAACGTCGCGGACACCTGCCCGATGTGATTATTCATCTGCCCGCTTGAATTTCTTATGATATGTCTCCTCAAGAAATTCAAGTGTGGCTTTTACTGATGAATTTTCCGTATTCTTCAAAACAAGCCGTTCGCCGAATCGTTCAAGCAGTGGGTCGAGAAATTCCGCGCCCCATGATGGCGACAGAACCATTACACCGTCAAAATCAACTTCTATCGGTTCGTTTGAGGGAACATTTTTCAAAAGAGGGGCGTAAGCCAAGGAAGCTTCTTTTCCCGCGGGGCGCCCATTCAGCAAGGCGCCAAATTTTTTGAGGTGGATTTTCATAAATACGTATTTAAAATGATTAAAGTTAAGAGTGCTATTTTTTAGATTTGAGTTTTTTGATTTGTTTTTCAAAATCAGAATCAATTTTTTGAATTTTATTGAATTCATCATATTCAGAAAAAGCTTTCTGTTCCGCTTTTGTGTGAGAAATTGTTCCTTTTCCTTCCAATATCTCATATTTATTAAACCGCAAAAACTCATTTATTGATCTTGCTAATTTTTCCATCGTAAAAATTATACGGGTTTCAATCATTCTCTCAATATAATCGAAATAACTCGAAACGGCTCTTTCCAGTTTTTTAATTTCATCTTCTTCTAAATAATTTTTTGCGATAACGGTATCAGACTTTAAAATTCTGCCTTTCGGTGAATTTTTCCACGACAAAAGACCCATTTTTTCTTTTTTCGCGTTCGCTTTCTTGTAAATTATCTCAGCCGCGGTGTTGCCGGTAATGGCAAAATGAAATTTGTTTTGCACTGTCGCAAAAAAATCTTTGGCAATTTCTGAATCCTTATCATAATCAATACTGCATTCAGAAAAGATGTCGGTAATCTGCAGATAAATTCTTCTTTCGCTCGTTCGGATAGAACGAACCCTTTCCAGTAATTCTTGAAAATAATCTTTACCGAAATATCGTCCGTTTTTTAAGCGGTCATCGTCCATGGCAAACCCTTTGATAATATATTCTTTCAAAATCTTGCTTGCCCAAATGCGGAATTGTGTCGCTTGACCGGAATTCACACGATAACCAACGGACAATATGGCGTCTAAATTATAAAACTCTAAATTTCTTTCAACCTCTCTGCCTCCTTCAGTTTGAACTGTTCGGAAATTCCGAACAGTTGCCTCTTTTTCCAACTCCCTGCTTTCAAATATATTGGATAAATGTTCGCTAATGGTTGATTTTACAACACCAAACAAATCAGCAATTTTATTTTGCGTAAGCCAAATATTTTCATCGTGCAAAAATGCTTCCACTTTTATATCGCCATTCGGCGAAACATAAAGCAAAAATTCCGTTAATTCGTCTTTTGTGGTAATTTTTTTAGTCATAATAATTTTCGGGTTTATTTTTCATCAAGAACAAAAGACTCTTTTTCATTACTCCAAACATAGTGCGCCGTTTTTGTTATTTTGTCACATTTTCCCTCCGTCTCGCAAGTTTCAAGAATAAAATCAATATCTACCGCTTTATCATCGGTGCTAACACGAGCATTTGTCACTAATTCCTGATTCGATATACCCGTCCACTCGGTGATATGTCCGTCTGATGGGTACGAAAGAACGGCTAGATTCCCTTGGAAATAATAGTTTGCGATATACCAAGTATCAACATGCTTCAAATATCCGGTGCCACTATTTGCAATGGTAGTAACAACAAGCCAATCACGCGTTGCCCCTTTCACAATTCTAAAACTCGGACTTTCAATGTTGGGGTTTTCGACAGAAAGCGTTGTGGCAATAGAACCATCATCGTACGAGAAAAGAAAAATTTTCCCTAATTGGCCTTTTGTATCCGAGACAGTCAGTCTCGTTAGTTCACCATTTGGCCCAAGTCTCGCCCTAGCGACTGTTTCAAATTGGGTATTTTCTTGTGCCGTCTTACCCCACATAAACGCAAAAAATAAAAGCATTATCACAATGGCGGATAAGACGATATGGATTTTTTTAGGTTTATTTTTCATTTTTTGTGGGGATTTGATTGTTGTTGTAAAACAACGAACGTGATTTAGTCGCAATTATCCTCTCCTGCCCAGACGCACCCTCTTTTTGTTTTATTATTTCCCGCAATATTCTCAATATCTTTTTCCGTGGGTTCAAAGTCCAGTATTCCTTCACTGCGAGAAATAATCTCCAAGATGTCGCGATAATACATGGTGTCCAACGCCTTTAATGCCAAAGTTTCGTAGACAAGCTCACACCCCGCTATAGCTCCCGGGGTTCCAGACCCATTTCTAAAACTACTGTGTTCCGCAATACAACCCGCGTTTCGAGAATTCTCAAAACCCTCTCGCCATTTCTTTATCTTATCAACCGACCCTGGTAAGTCTTGCATAAAATTTACTATACTTATTTCTGGATCTTTAAGCGCCTCTAATTTTCTCTGTTTCCATTCTCGTATAGCAGAAGCCCGGTCTAACTTTTCAAAAGTACACTCAGTGTGCCCGACGTTACTTTCCTCGTACGCACAATCAAACTCTTTTTTATAATCTCTTTTTGCGTATGTTTTTTCTTCTAAAGAAGATGGCTCTGTGGAAGTTGCTTGTTCGGGTATGGGCGTTTCCGCGGCTTTTTTTGTGGTATCGTCGCGCGTAAACACAAAAAACAAGAGTGTTATAACGACGACAGATAAGACGATACAAAATTTTAGTGATTTGGTTTTCATGGGGTTTTTGGTTTTTTGTATTCCAACTATTTATACTCATACGCGCATTTCTCACACGCTGTTTCATGTTGAGAAGGGTTCCATTCTGCTTGGGAAATTGCAGAAAAGAAAGGCGATCCTGCAGGAATTAGCTTCTTGCAAAAATAACATTCTAATTTAGTGTTGTAATTTATATCCCCCATCTTTATAGCTTTTGTCATATAATTATTTTTACGCAACCATTAAATTACTGTCGATGTGGGTTAAAATTATGATTCTCAAATTCTATCATCAAATCAATTAGTTTGTTAGTTGACCAACCGTTTACAAGGCAAAGATATAAGACACAAACTAAGTTCAGTATATAAAGCAGAACCAATCCGTCTTCAGGAAATGTTGTAATACTAAAAATAACAGTAATAATAAATGTCATCATCGTGCCTGCAATTTTCAAAAATAATTTCCTACTTGTTTTTCCGCGAATAACGCCACTAACAGGACTTTGTTCTCGAAATATTTTTACTTTCAGAAAGGCAAACAAAGTAATCCCTGCGAGAAAGAGTTCAAATATCGAAAACCATATTTTGTCTGAAAGACAAGTGGTAAAAATTTCCATAGCTATTTGCTAAAAATAGAAATAAATAACCAAACTAATCCCACCAAAACAAGCATTGTTATTATGTAGCCTAATGGGTTTTTCTTTGTGTTTTCTATAAAATTTATTGCCACTATCGCTTTTTCATCTTCAGTTATAAATCCTCGTAAAATAATTTCACCAGGATCAAGTCCGAGTTTGCGCAGATTATCTGCTTCTTTAGATTTCAACGCTTCGTCAAATTTGTCGCCTAATTCTATCTTTCTCTTGGCGAGAAATTTACCATACTCTAGTCCTTCTGGAAATTCTTTTACAACTCGTTCCCTTGCAATCTCATAAGGGTCAATAATAACTTTCAGCATTTCAATTTTGAGGTTGCTGTTTACTAAATCACACGCTTGAACAAGATATTTCTTAGTCGCTTCTGATTGGTTTGGGTGTGAAATTTGTTCGCCAATATCAATTAGTAGTTGTTTAATATGACAGATAAGCTGTTCCCCCTTAAATCTGTGTGTAACACCACTTTGCTGATGGTTGATAAGCTCATCAACCGCCTTCATTATCTTTATCGTATTTTCTACCCCACCCTTTAAAATCTCAACAGGGGGGTTTAGTTGATTTGGTGTAGGTTGCTCATTTTTTGTAAGTGGCATATAAATTTTTCTGTAATTTTAGATAAAAATCCCACATAAAATAATTTCATATCTTCTACAATCCTCGCGTTATATCTCGAAGAAATACGTACGAGTCAAAAGTGAAGAATTTGAGTTTATTGGGGTAGAAATTAATCGCAACATCAATTTTAAACGTTCCCATAAGTAAAATAAAGAATCCAATTGTATACAATAGTAGGACTACGGCTACACGATTGAGACCTTTTGCCTGAATTGACTGTTTATCAAGAAAAGCGGTGATCCCAAAGCCAACGACAAACGCAATTAAAATACTTTTAGATAGCCATAGAGAAAGAAGAATGCCCAGCGGTATGCTTACCCATTTGATATACTGTTTGACGTTCGGCAATATTTTTTTAGAAAACTCTTGAGTTAACGGTGCGCGAAGATTACCCATCTGGTATTCCTTATTTCTCGTAATGTGGTAGATAACCCAGCCCCCTCCGACAATGCTCATAATTGCGCCAAGAGGGTGCGCATACCATATGCCGTTCACAAAGCCCCACAGAAATAGAGAGACCATAAAAAACAAACCAGACAATGTCCATATTTTTTCTTTTCTGGAAACAGCTAGGGCGCCGAGCAGAAATATTAAACCAGTTTGAAATATCCATGATCCTGAAACGCCTACATTATTAGCTAGTGTTGCACCCGCTAATGTTAGGAGTACGCCAATAATTAAAAGTGTTTTCATACATTTTGAAAATTATATTTAATAAGCCGTTGCGACAAGAAGGGGACATCGTCACCGAATAAATTTCCTGACGGAAATTTTTCGCTTCCCCGTGCGACCATTTTCGGAGAGGAATCTTTCCCTCGACTAAATTTTTTTGCGAAAAAATTTGTCTGGGCACCGCCTCGTCTGTTTTGCGGGGTGCGACCCGCAAAACATGACTCCGGCGTTCAAGTCCTCGCGGAAGGCAAGCAGTTGCCTTCCTTCCCGGTCAAAAAATTTGTCCGCTATCGCGGAAAATTTTGTGCCCGGGAGAGGACTTGAACCTCCACACCTTTCGGCTTACGCACCTGAAGCGTACGCGTCTACCAATTTCGCCACCCGGGCTTGAGTGTTCGCCCTTCATTTCTCCGCCGGCTGGCGAATCTCTGTGCGGGTACGGAGAATCGAACTCCGATATGCACTTTGGAAGAGTGCCATTCTACCACTAAATTATACCCGCAAAATACTACCTTTCTTCAAAAAACCTCATCAATCCATGCGTTAATTTTTCTCGCTAAAAATACCCCAAAATCCTTATTCCCCATGCTTTTTATACTCAGATGTGCTGTGCCAAAGGGAAGCTTTCCTCTTTTTGAAACCTTTTTCCCAATTCGAGTATCCACCTGTGTTTGCTGGAACTGTATTATGGGTATTCCTACCGCTTGGGACCAGTAAGATAGCGCCTCTTGTATATCATTATCGGGATATAGGTGTATTCTAACCATAAAATTGATATTTTTCAAGCCACACACCTCTTTAAACCACAAAATAGCGAATTTGATAATTTTCGGATTGGCATTTATGAGTCTTACGATATCATGAGTTTTTGTCCCTTCTCCGGCATAAAGACCGAGTCCAAGCATAAAAATATCCCTTTTGCTCAATAAGCCCCCAACATCTTTTTGTGCTTCTTCTTTTGCTCGTTTAAAAGAATCTATTTTAAGTTTATTTTTCGCCACACCAGAAGCCGCTCGCGCTTTTCCTATACATAAAACTGTTTCTTGGTTTGGGGTGTATGGTATATCCGCAAGCCAATAACTCAATGTGCTTTTTGCCACAGGTATCTCTTTTTGAATAAAACTATACGAATAACCTTTTTCTCGTAAGATGCGAGCTTTTGTTTTCATTGTTTCTTTCATATCTACATACTATCATAGTATGTTCGTCTGTTCAAATATTTTACTCTTTCAAAACAAACCGCCACGGCTTCCCTGCCCATTCCTCACCCGCGTACGCCACGCCGATGCGGGGTGTTTTTTTGATTCGATTTTTTGGCACGACAATTCCGCGGTCTTCAATCCATAATCCGCTCGCGGTAACGGCTTTTTGCTCATTCGTCGCGCAGTCAATTCCAAGCGCTTTTGTAAGCCGGGCGGGGCCGGAAACCTCCTCCACTCCGCGAATAAGCACCGCCGCGGGGTAGCCTTCTGCGCCCGTTACGATATTTAACATGTGGTGCATGCCATACACGAAATACACGTACCACCTGCCCGCTTCCCCGAACATCACTTTATTTCTCGGCGTTTCTCCCCTGCTTGCATGCGACGCCTTGTCTTCAAACCCGTCGTATGCTTCCACTTCCGTAATCATAAAAGCATTACCGTTACGAACAAGATATTTTCCAAGCAAATTTTCCGCAACCAAAAGCGTTGGCTGTTCAAAAAAACTTTTTCGTAAAATTTTTCTCATGTGACGAGTATATCATAAAAAAACGGGGCGAAAACTTAAGTTTTCGCCCCGCTGTCCTTATTTTATAAACCCTTTTTGTTTCAAAAGCGGCTCAATTGACGGCTTCCGTCCACGGTAAGCAATAAAGTTTTCCATCGCCGGACGCGAGCCGCCGCGAGAAAGAAGCTCTTCAAGAAATTTCTCGCCCATATTCCAGTCAATCGCGCCGTCTTCCCGAATGAAAGCGGAAAACGCATCAACGGCAAGCACTAAAGCCCAGTTGTAACTGAAATACCCCGCCGCGTACCCGCCTGCGAAAATGTGTGAAAAGCAGTTCGGTAACCGCGTCCATTCGTGCGGGGGAAGTGGCGAAAGTTCTGCGAACACTTCATCATATAACGAAAGTGCCTTCATGCCATTTTTATATTCCTTATACAGACGAAAATCAAAAAGAGCCATAATAATCTGACGAAGAGTGGAAAGACCCTCCCCAAAAGTTCGCGCGGAACGCATTTTTTCAAACAGTTCCTCCGGAATTTTCTCGCCGGTTTCGTGATGCTTTGCGAACAAATCAAGCGACTCGCGCTCCCAACAAAAGTTTTCCATAAACTGGCTCGGCAGCTCCACCGCATCCCATTCTACGCCGTTGATTCCCGATACCGCCGACGCTTGTTTGATGCGCGTCAACAGATGGTTCAAATCGTGCCCGAATTCATGGAACAATGTTTCCACCTCGCCGTGCGTAAGGAGAGACGACCCGTCAGAGGAGTGAGTAAAATTGCAAGTCAAATATCCGACCGGCAGTTCAGCTGTTCCATCAGAAAGCGTGCGGTACAAAACTGCTTCATCCATCCATGCTCCGCCGCGCTTTTTCGGACGAGCATAAAAATCCATATAGACTCCACCAATGAGCTCATCGTCTTTGGAATACAACTCAAAGAATTTTGCGTCCGGATGCCAGAGCTCCACACCCTGCCGTTCTTGCAAACGTATTCCGTACAAACGGTTGACGACCTCAAACATACCATCCAATACTTGGGGGAGAGGAAAATACCGCTGAAGCTCTTTTGCAGAGAAAGAAAATTTTTCATTTTTGAGCTGTTCAATATAGTAATTCACGTCCCACCCTTCAAGTGTTTCCACTCCGTCGCGTTCTTTCGCAAAAGCCGATAGCTCCTCGTATTCTCGCAAGGCAGCGACACGCGCAGGTACGGCGAGGTTATTCAGAAAATCCATAACCTCATCTGTGGTATCCGCCATTTTTGTGGCAAGCGACGCTTCCGCGTAGTTCTTGAAGCCGAGCATATGCGCCTCTTCGTGCCGAAGCGCAAGAATCTCTTCATAGAGAGGAGTATTATCATACTTTCCGGCATGGTGTCCAGTGTCCGATGCGCGAGTACTGCGAACAAAAGAAAAATCTTCGCGCAAAGCCCGATTGTCGGCAAAAGAAGCAACCTTCACCGTCGTCGCATCGTCCATGGTAAGAATATATCCTTCAAGTCCGCGCTCTTCGGCTTTTTTGCGCGCATTTGTTTTTATGATCTCGGGAAGACCGGAAAGAACACCCTCCTCCGTAACGTGTTTTTCCCACTCATTCGTCGCGTCGGTCAGGTTATCGTCAAATTTCGTTTGAAGCCCCGACAATCTCTGTGCAATTTCTTTATATCGCGCCTTTTGTTCCGGCGGCAAATGCACCCCCGAAAGATGAAAATCCCGCAAGGCGTTCGTAATCGCTTTTTGCTGCTCGGGCAAAAGATTCGCAAATTCCGCGCTATCCGCCATTTCTTTCGTGGCGTCATACAACCCTTTGTTTTGAGACATGTCCGTACCAAAGTCGGACATGAGTGCCACGCACCTGCCGTACACTGCGCGCAACTCGTCCGTCTGCGCCACCGCATTTCGGTGAACGAGCGGCGACCAAAGCACTTTTATTTGCGCGTCCAATTCTTCCATCGGCACAACGAGGTTACCCCATGTATAGGGCGAGCCTTCATTAAGGCGTTTTTCCACAAAAGACCGATATTCCGCAAGCAGTGCGGTGAGCTTTTGCTCCACCTCTTTCGGTGGTATGCTAAAATCGTATATTTTTAATGCTTTCATGTTTTTCTCCTGTGTTTAATGTCAAAGATTGACATCTTGGCTATTCTTACCGTGTTTCTTTTCCAGTGTAAAGTTGTCGGGCTGCCGAGAATCGAACTCGGACTACATGACCCCCAGCCATGCGTACTGCCACTATACGACAGCCCGTTTTGTCGTGTTACTCTAACAAAAATACTTGAATTAAGAAAGCCCGATCTTTTGGTCGGGCTTTCTTGCTTTCAGTCCTTCAAATCTTTTTTCTTGTCTTCAAACTCGTTCTTGTCTATTTCCCCCTTTGCATAGCGTTCTTTCAAAATTTCCACCGCGGACTTCCCTTCCCCGTTTTTAGCTTGCGCGCCGCCGTTTGCGCCCGCAACCCACTTTACGAAAGCGACGAAACCCCAAATAATAACGCCCCAAAAGAGAAGCATAAAAATAAAACCAAATCCCATAAAGGGCATGTATCCATATCCAAAGTCCATCATAAAAATGATAATTTATTAGGGCTTGCGCGCTTGGATGAGATTCTAGGCGAAACAAGGATTTTTACAGAGATGTACTAACAGTACATTGACGGAAAAATCTGATGTTTCAACGACGAAGATCGCCAAGCGCGCAGGCCATATTGATAATTACTTCAAAAATGTCAATATCGATGACATAAAGAGAAGCGCAACAAAATGATACCCGCTGTTAATCGCCCACAATTTCTTCGACTTCTTCTCAAACAACACATTGGTAAAAGTTGCGGTCGCAATAAATCCAACCCAAATGAATATCGCGAAAATCATGCCGTTAATAGGATCCTCAACTCCGAGCCAGATAAAAAACAGGGCGAGAATATACGCCATAATAAAAGTCCCGATGGCGGTAATCGCCCATTCAAACTTGGGCAATCCGGATTCTTTTTTCATTTTTTCCATTTTCTCTTTATCGTTCGGGTCTATTCCCATAAGCGCCGTCCACTGACGACCGAAAAGAGCCGACGAATACCAAACCATTCCAAGAATCATGCTCACGAGAGCCGCAATAAATACAGCGAGATAATTGACTGCAAACATAGCAAGTTTCAATTTATGAATAATACTTTAATTATCCTATAAAAGCTATCGTTCATCAAGTTCTGTCACTCCAAAATGATAATGTCATACCTGTCCCAAGTAGAAATGTCATACCCCGCCGTTTTCGGTAGAATTATGGATACTTTACCAAGTAACCAAAAATTCAATGGAAGCGACATTCATCACCATGAAGGACACCGAAC
>OBEQ010591706.1_pt1 | contig 14673 bp, 9 predicted proteins | sample 1670901 | NCBI WGS metagenome assembly OBEQ01 (sample SAMEA104232315, study PRJEB22302) | groundwater metagenome | biome: forest; feature: aquifer; material: groundwater | place: USA | collected 2011-08-07 | depth 5.4 m
AAAACGGCCGGGCCTTAAAAGGGCAGGATCAAGAATATCGGGACGGTTGGTTGCGGCCATGACAATTACGGCGGCATCGGTGTCGAAGCCGTCCATCTCAACCAAAATTTGGTTCAAGGTTTGTTCTCTTTCGTCGTGTCCACCTCCGAGGCCTGCACCACGGTGTCTGCCGACAGCGTCAATTTCATCAATGAAGACAATTGCCGGGGCAGTTTTCTTGGCCAGCTCAAACATGTCCCTGACTCTGTTAGCGCCGACACCGACAAACATTTCCACAAATTCAGATCCGGAAACGAAATAAAAGGGGACATGGGCTTCACTTGCTACAGCTTTGGCAAGCAAAGTTTTTCCTGTTCCGGGTGAGCCAACTAACAAAATTCCTCTTGGTATTCTGGCTCCAAGTTTGTGGAATTTCTTCGGGTCTTTCAAAAATTCTACAACCTCGGATATTTCTTCTTTAGCCTCAATTAACCCTGCGACATCTTTGAAGGTAACCTGCTTCTTGCCATTTTTTAAATTGGCCAAACGAGCTTTGGACTTGCCGAAAGAGAAGGCCTGCATTGAACCCTTCTGAGCCTTGTTGAACATGTACCAGAAAATAAGAATTATTAAAAGAAAAGGTAAAACTACCGGAATAATAGAAGATAGTATTAAACCCGCTGTTCCTACCTCATCTTGGATCTGAATGTTAAAAGCCGAGAGTTTGTCTTTGTTGGCTCCTAAATTAAGTAATGTTTCAAAAGCCGAAATTCCGGACTCTTTTTGGGAAACAAGTTTCTTGTCCCCATCTTTTAGGACGATATCCAGATGATCTCCTTTGACTATTATTTCTTTGACCTGTCCGGCATTTATTTTAGTCACTAGCTCCGAAACAGAAATGTTGCCGGCTTTATCGTATGGCGACTGAAAAAGCAAAACCAGCCCAGCGGCGGTGAGGAGGATTAAGAAAACTATTGAAATGTATTTTGTGAATTGTTTTATCATGTTAGATAAAATTCTAGTGAATTATACATTTATGCTAGTGTTTTTCAAGGGTTGATCCCGTTAGAGAAAAGCCGCCCCAAGGTGGCTGAAGCCACTCGCTTGGCGAGGGCGTTCTCTAACGGGATTGACTTTTGGGGGCAAATGTATTATCATATAAAATAAGAACCTTGTCAATCCAAGACAGTAAAAAGATGCCTCAAAAGGAGGAGGCCAGAATGAACGAAAAACCGGTGGTTTTAAGGGATCCGTCAGATGTTTTTAGTATTATGGTTGTTTCTTCTGTTTTTGAACCTCGGAGCGCTTCGATTGAGGAAAAGAGGCGAATCTTTGAGAAGTTCTGGGCCAACTATGTTTCTGGGCTTCAGAGCAATTTCGATTCAGCCGGAAAGAGACCTGAAACCGATGACTTTGGCTTTGGTTTCTTAGTGGAGGGATTTGCTCTTTATTCGGAGAGATTGCCAAAGAGAAACACCGAAAAAGGAGAAGAGGTTGCTAAAGCGATCCTTTCGGCGCTTCATTCAGGCAGGAGCAGTAATCTTGTCCGGCTTGACCATAGTTTGTCGAATAGCGACTTTCTTTGGGTGAAGCAGACAGGACGCTTAACTACCATTACGGGCATCGGCGAGATTAAGTCATCCTATCAGGCCGCCTTGCAAAAAGTGGGAGGTCAACTCAAAAGACAGGAGACGGCGTTAGGTTTTTTAGTTGAAAGACTTAAAGAAGCCAAGACCAACAAGACGATCAACGGCTTTTTCCAAAGAAGGAAAGTTGTTGTTTCAGAAAGTCTGGAGCGAGTTCTCATTGTGCCGTTTGGAGAAGGAGAAAAAGCTAGACAGGATGATAAATTTTCTGATTGGCTGGTTATTGAGCTCGAGTTTAGCTATAGTGAACTAATTTTCATTGCCCAACAGATTTGGCCTAATTTTAGACCGGATATCCAAATCGGTCCCGGCAAGTTGGCTAATCTGGATCAAATGGCCTTGAAGCTTGGTGAATGGGTGAAACCCCGACTCGATGATATTTTCAGTGATTCGGAGGAGTTTGGCACTCACAACCCGCTCCCGTATTTCGAGATAGGACTATTTGTTCTAGCAACTGGGAAGACGCCGTTGCTGGAAGATGAGGTCAAGTGGTCGGTGGAACTTGTGCGAAACAGTTTTTGGCCGGCTGTCCAGCGATGCCTTAATCTCTTTCCGAATTCAACTTCCTGTTCTCAAATTGATTTTTCCGAAAAAGAAAAAGGACTTTTCTCGAAGTTCTGGTATGTCCTAACTTCGAACCGGGAAGACCTCGGATATTTCTTGTGCTTTATTAGATCCTTGAATACACAGATAAAAGATCTTGCTCGTGAACAAGGTCAGCTGAAGCAGCTGGCTGGTATGAGCGAGGTTTGGAAAATTTGAAAAATAAATGCCCCGCACTTTCTGTAGAAAGTGCGGGGCTTCGTCATGCCTATCTTGGCGGAAAACCCTTGGCCAGCTCTACAAGCTGGGCCAAGGAAAGCTCTGAAGCCTGCGAATTATTGCCATTTATCAAGTGGCCAGCTGGCCTATGATTATACCACCTGTTTGGCTCGATCTTCTGGAGTTCCAGACCCAGAACCGAAACATTTTGTCTTCGGGTCATGATAGCAGCATGGCCGTCGAGGCGGCGATTAATGAAAATGTTGACCGTCGGCGCACCGACCTTTGCAATGAAACGATTATCGGTCTCGACTGCTGCGCCGGAAAAGTCGTTGACAGAGAAGTTTATCTTCTTCATGTCTGACCATTCCGCTTTGGCCTTTGCGTATTCTTTCTGGAATCTGTCCCAGGCATTGATCCAGTAAGAAACTTTCTCGCGGATTTGATCAATCGGCTCGCCGCATCGCCACATGTCGCGCAGACAACGGCCCGGCGTAAATGGGGCAAATGCGCATTTTTTTGTTGCTTCAACAAAATCAGGAAACTCGTCCGACATTGATGCGTCAGTTCTTGCTGAGGCTTCTCCTCTGGCCTTGCGGTTTTCGTCCTCAAGAAAAAAGTGAACCACCTTCTTGAACCTCTCTATCAGGTCCATCTCGTCGTACCCAAGATCGTATAGGTTACCAAGGATACGAGGCAAGCTCATTTGGGATTGATTCATGTAGCCGTCCCGATTGCGGCGAGCAAGAAGCTCCATCAGCTTGATTTCCCCAGCGTTTAGACTGGCAGGATCGAGCCCTAGAGTTTTTACAAGAGATTCCGTTGCTGAACTGGCGCCGTTAGCTTTATAGCTCATTTCGCCAAGCTCAATTGGGAAAAATCCTTGTTCTAAAAGCGCGTCTATCTGTTCTGGAGCATACTCCGAACGATCCGAGAACTTGATTTCGTATACCGGACTGCCTTGAAGCCGTTCAAGAAGAACAATAGCCGAGATCTCGTCAGGCAATAAAGGGCGGGGTGTTACAACGCCTCGGAAGACCTGGCCGGTTGTCTCTTCCACTTTTTCCTCCTCCTGCCATTAGGCAGGGTTTTTTGTGTCGTTAAAGAACGAATTTGAATGACTAGACTATAACATAAAAAGAAAGACCCTGCAAGGTCTGGGGAACCTTGCAGGGTCTGGTAGGTAACCGAGAAGTAATGGATTACTTCTCGGTTGTGTTGTCTGCCTCCTGCTTTTTCGAAAGCCGAAGGTGTTCGGGGGCATCGGTCTTCCGGATCGTCCAGAAGACGTTCCCGAGGATCAGCCGTGCCCTCCAGGGGAGGCTGCCGATCTCGAGTTCGCCTCGGAGGTCATTGGCGAAAGCTGCCGATGTTCCGGTTACGGCCCATACGATCTCCACCTTCGAGCCCTTGCGCTCGACGATGTAGCCGACGGACTTGTACACGTAGTCCGTGTTCTCCCTCGTTCCGCGTTTGTCACGGATCGTCGCACGAACGGCGTAGGCGCCGTCCGTTCCTTCGATGGCGGTCAAGCCATCGAGGTTCTCGGCCGTGACCGGAACAGCGTTGCGCTGTTCCGCTTCGCGCGCGAGCTGCCAGTCCCTTTCGAACTCACGATTGAGAGGTCGAACGACGTCCCGCCACATGGGATCCGTTTCGAGGACGGCCACGGGTGTCTCCTTCCCGATGAAATCGGGCAGGAACGACTTGGAACTGACGACCTTGCGAGTCTTGGGATTTTTGGAGTCCCACTTGACCCGCTTGATCACATCTTTGGTGCCGGGCACGGTGCCCGTCACCGAGAACTTCGTTCCGTCTCCCGCCACCTGGAAGGTGACGGTGTGGCGTCGACCCGTTTCCGGATCCTCGTAGGAGATGGAGACGGGCGACGTGCCCACTTCACCTTCGGCGATGCCTGTCAGAGTCAGGGGGTTCTCCAACTGGGAGACATCCCTCAGACCATCGGCGGTCTCGCGCCGTTCGGCCGACTCCGTCTCGCGACGGAGATCTTCCTCCAACGCCAACCGAAGCGGATCGTACCACACCCCGGATAGATCCGAGGCTGTGACAGTCGTTCCGGAGTTGTTGATCTCCGGTGCCGACTTTCGTGCCACTCGTGCGCTTGTCGCACGGTCGGGGACCGTGAACAGCGCTCGTCCCGCTCGGGTGTCCGACGTCTTCACCGCGACAAACTTGCTGTCACGGTGTTCCAGAACCATGAAACCCCGACCGACACGGGCGATGTAGCGCCCGCTGTTGCCGGTAAGGAACTCGCTGGCCTTGCGAACGAGACCCGGCTCTCTGCGGAGCAGATCCAGCTCGGAGTCCAGTGACTCGCTCGGGCGAGTCGCGTCCGGATCGCGCCGGGCGGAAATGTAGAACCCGCCACGGTGGAGTTCGGCGATCATCACCTGGTCGTCGGAATCCTTGCGATCCTGGAGGTCCTCGACGAGCTCTTTCAAGCTCGCCGCGACATCCGAGACCGACGCATCGTTCGGCAATACAGAGTTGTAGCTCTGCTTGTCGAACGAGACGGTCATCTCGTCCTTGTCGGACGTGACGACCATGAACTCGGCTTCCACGGCGCCGGCGATTCGACCACGAATGTCGACAGCGGTCGCGCTGCCGAGGAGTCGCCGGTTGGAATCCGCCATCTCGAGAGCCTCCTGGCGGAAGTTGTACCGCCGAGTTCCCTCGACATAGGCCGAATGATTTGAGGCCTCGATTTCCTTGAGCGCCTCTTTGACAGCTGTTTGCACAGTCGTCTTTCGATCGATATTGTTCCGAATCTCTTCGGCTCCGATTGACCCGCGGGGGTTTTGCCGACCACCCTGTTCCTTGTTGAGCCGTGTGAGCTCAATCGTCAGTTCGGCGTTAGCAAATCGCAGGTCGGCGACTTGCTCAGTGGTCTCTTCCTGCTTGGTCGCGTCGGCATCGGTCGTCTGCTGCTGCGCCTTTGTTGCCCTCAATGCCTTTACGGCTTCGAGAGCCTTGGACACCACCGATGTGGCTTTTGCTTGCGGCTTGGAAGCCGCTGTTGGGGTTGACGGCGGTGTCGCCTTACGGCTCCTCTGGGTACCAGTTGTCTGGTTTTCGAACCCCTGTGCCATTGCTGTACTCATGACTGTCTCCTTGGTAGTTGATTCAACGAAAATTGAGGCGGAATGCCTTTAATCATCGAATCGGTTGTGAAGGTACATTCCTGTACCGTATGGGTGTATTGTATCAAAAAAGGCCATGTATGTCAAGTGTTTCCACTTGGCATACATGGCCACGAATAAATTATCTAAATCATGATTGGCTTGTCGTTTTCGGCTATTACAAATCCTTGTTCGGGGTGACTCTTCACGAATTCACCCATCTTCTCCTTGTCGCCGTGGATAAGAAGGGTTTTTTCCGGATTAGTACGAGCTCTCATTTCAAGAACATCGTCGCCATCGCAATGGGAAGTGAAATTGAAAGTGGCGGTTTGGCACATTCTGGCAACCTTGTATGCTCCAAATTCGAAAACGTCGTTATGGCTTGTTGAGGCAAAAAAAGCGTACTCCGGTGAGCAGGGATCGCGGTATCCGACTGAAATGAAAAGATGATCCGGCTGGCCACAACCATACTCAATGTATCTTCGGGAGAAGCCCCCAAATTGCATTGCCGATGGAGACAAAACAATGTTTGGTTCTCTTGAATTGATAATTTGGAGACGGTGGGCAGTATCCAGGACGAAATGTTTTTCAATTCCTGAAAAAATCTTACTCTGGTATTCGGCGTAAATTGCCGATACTTCTCTGGCTTGTCCGTCAATCCAAATCGGAGCGTCAGGGCAAGCTTCTTTGACAAGAAGGAATATCTCCTGAATTCGTCCGATGGCGAAACTTGGAATGCGGATTTTCATTCTTTTGCGATACGCCTCCTTGACCACATCCTTAAACCGCTCCTCCTCAACATGGCGAGGAGAATTTTTTTCGGTAATTTTGGTTGATTCGCTGGTCAGAAATCGAAGGTGATCAAATCTGATTTCAGGCGCATCAGGAACAGACCTTTGTTTGTTGCGGAGGGTAAAGTCGCCGGTATGAAACCCAACTGGTTCACCTTTCCAGTAGAAGATAAATGACACGGCACCCAAAAGGTGTCCGGCTTCAATAGGCTCAATCTCAAGGTTGTCATTAATCTTGATTCTCTGGCCGGGATAGATTAACTGTATTCTTGAAAGAGCAAATTCAGCATCATTTTCATTGAAGAGGGGAACCTCTTTGTTCTTTTCCGCAATTATGGGAGTGCTAAACCACTGGATTTTGCAAATCTTGGCCGTTACGGGAGTTGTATAGATAATCGTGTTTCGGTGCTTTCTAAGAGCATATGGTACGGCGGCTAGATGATCGAAATGACCGTGGGTTAGAAGAAGATGCTTGACTTCAGAAGTTGAATCCCAATTTGGCAAAGGGGCTACTTCCGGCTTAACCAGCATTTCGTCCAAAAAAGCAGCCAATTCTCGATTCCGAATAACCACGGGACGAATGTCACTTCTGAAATTAGAAGGTCTCTGACCGCAATCAACACGAATCAGTTCATCATCAAATAAGTAGTCGTAACACGATGCTCCGATTTCGTTTCCTCCGCCTTTGGCGGTGAGAACTATTTCTACTGACACGGCTTCCTCTCTTCCTTGTGTTGGCAAAGAACCAAGAAATAAAACTTAATTTTTTAAAATAAGTTCTATTTCTTAGCACCAAGTGCCTTTTTGAGTAGGTTTGTAGGTTGCTATTTGTATATTATAAACTACCTTTAATTTAAAGTCAATGCTTGACATAATATATATTTTTATATATACTCTGAGACAAGAAAGGAGTTCTTTGCATGACTAGCTTGTTTCATTACCGTTCGGTTTTGAAAAAGTTAAATTCTTTGAAAATTAATTGGAAAGCCGGTGTTACTGTACAGGTTTTAGCTCAACACCCATATTCTCCGACATGTATCAGGTGGGCTCATAATGTTTTGGAAAAAACTCCGACGAAGATTGCCAGATATAAAAACCAACCCAAACCTGACGGCTGGGGTAACAGCGGAGGCGGACTTGAGAGGCTCATCTATGCTCCATCAATAGACAAGTATCTTACTGAATTAGAGATACTTGAGATGCGTCGTCCGAGCCATCCAATCCTTACCGATAGGTCTATTTCGAAAGAAGAGAGAACTATCTTGGCCGGCGGTTTGAGGGAATTTGTTGATGAAACCGGTTTTAGAGACATTGAAATCCGGACCGACTATCCAGGCATTTTTCTTTCCGACTACATATACCCGCCTTGGGTTGACGCTAAAGGCGTTGTTCACCCGGGTGGCCACAGAAAAATTACGCTATGGGGAGAGCTTACTTCTTTTAGAGAAGATCCAATTGTTGAGTCGTGCGAAATTGATAAAACTGATTGGTTTGATTTGTCTACTCCCTTGCCAGCTTTATTTTTCAATCTATCCCCAGAACGGCCTTATGTGTCTCATGTGAGGAGCACATTAAACGGTATCCTTAAAATCTATAGACATCAAAAAGAAACTGGTGACGGTTTTGTTGCTAATATTCCGAAAATGATTCATCCTTCATGGTGGTATTCATATCAGGTTGGAAAAGGCGATAGCCGTTTCCCTCGGGGAGGGTACAAATTGATATCTTCCACCGGAGCCGGGGATTGGTATAAATTGTTTCACCTGATGGTGGCCAAAAGGATGGAAGAGGCCGATAACGACTTTTTAGTAAAATTTTTGGGAGAAAAACTGGTCAATGCCAAAAGGAGAGAAGAAGAACGATTGGGCGGGACTGAACCAGTAGACGATTCAACAGTGCAGGAAACAACTCAAGCTATTGAGGATTCAGAGGATAGCGAAGGTATCCCAACCATTGAAGATATGATTCGCAAAGAAGATGAAGAATATGGAAGATGGCTTGAGGTTGAGTTGGGCATTAGAACATAAGAATGGTTAAATCGAGCCCCGCCATTGGCGGGGCTTTTAAATTGCCGAATGATAGAAATCAAGAAAAAACCTACGCGGTATGCGTAGGCGAACTATCCTATATTTATTAGCCAATCCTCTTAATCGTAAGAAAGAATCCTGTATCTCCTCGTGTTTCGATAGAGATTTCCCATATCCGTGGAGTTTTAGATTCTTGTAGCCTCACAGAATTTGATGGATATCTTGTGGTTAGCAAACCTTCTTCTTGGGACCAAATAAGAGGAATAGGTATCGTAAATACCTGTCTGCGACCTTGTAATGTTGAAGGTGGAAAAGAGATATTGTCGTTCTCATCTACCTGTATAACCTCTATCCCGTTGATAGGAGCAACTTCAAGCTCGAAACTGCCGCCGTTCCATGAGCCGAGGCAGCCGTTGGATTCTGGTCTGATTACATCTTTGTGTTCGCCAAAAGTGTGGCGGACTAGGATATTTGCCGGGATTCTGTGCATTGATCCTCCTGTCTGATTGACAATGAACGTGGTAGTATTCTACGCTACTATTAGAGTTCTGTCAATGATTCTCTGACCTCTTTTTTGGAGCTCCTTCTTATTTTTGCCCTTGAGACGGGCTTAACTTTACTTTCATGCGTCTGCGAAGGAGGAATAGGGGCATGTCTTGTTTTAGGAAACAGGGATTTCTTCTGGTTCTTCATGAGTTTCTTCCACGGTTTTTTTACCGGGGAGGGTTAAAACCATTTTGTGGTCTTTCGGATCCAAGCTGACAATTGCAAAATCGTATTCTTTGCCCACTTCAAAAATATCGTTTAAGTTTTGTTCACCTAATTCTGCCACTGGCAGGAAGGCGATAATATCTCCGAGCAGTTCGATGAAGGCACCATTATTTCGAATTTTGATGACTCGGCCGTTAACCTTTTGTCCGGGTTGATATTTTTCTTCGGCTTTGAGCCAAGGGTCATCTTTGAGGGATTTTAATGAAAGAGAAACCCGTCCGCCATCCAGACTAATTATTTTTGCGGTTATATCATCTCCTGAATGGAGAATTTCTCTTGGATTTTCAATAAATTTCCAGTCAATTTCGGATGAATGTATTAAACCATCCAAGGTGTCGCTTAGTTTGACGAAAGCCCCGAAGTCAGTAACTTCGGTTATTTTGCCCTCAATCAAATCTCCAACTTTTAATTTTTCCAACTCTTCTTTGGCGGCCTCTTCTTTTATTGCTTTTTCAGAAACAATTAACTTGTTTTCAGCTTCGTTAAAATCAAGAATTTTTACAAGAAATTCCACGCCTTTGAATTTTTGGAGAGCCTGGACAATTTTGGTGGTATCGCCTCCGTCGATTTTGGGATAATGTTCTGATGATAATTGTGAAAGAGGCAGGAATCCTTGAATACCGCTGACCTCAACTATGAGCCCGCCTTTATTGATGTTAACTATTTTAGTTGAAATTACTTCGCCCAAATCTTTCTTTTCTTTAATATCTTGCCATGCGGTAGTCATTTGGGCAGACCTCAAAGATAACTCTCTGTAGCCGTCGTCGTTTTCAAGTTCAATAAGCATCGCCGAAACTTTGTCTCCTGCTTTTAATCCCTTCATCCGGTCGGGGTTGTCATAGAATTCGCCAGGATAAATGATGCCGATGCCTATGTGACCTAGATCCAAAACAACGCTTCCTTTGGACACACTAAGAATCTGTCCGCTTAAAATATTTCCCGGTTTAGGCAAGAAAAACTCCTCCTTGGACAGGAGATCCTTCATTGATTTAATTTCCGAATTTGTGATTTGCATTATACTGATTGGCCTAGCATCAGTCATAGCTGGCGTTAACTCACGACCAGCTCCTGATCCTTGGCATTAAAGATTTACTTAAGTAGTAAGACTATACCTTATCCCCCAAAATTTTGCAACCAAAGCGAATCCTGGTCTTGTTTTTTACGCAAATTTCTGTTAATATTTACCCATGACGATTAATTGGTTCGGACAAAGCTGTTTCAGAATAGAGGCCAAAGAGGGCAGTATTTTGATAGATCCATTTTCTAAGGAAATAGGGTTAAAGCCGCCAAAAATTAAAGATGATATTGTTTTGGTAACCCACAACCATCCGGATCACAACAATCTGGAAGATATGAACCCGGAGGCGTTTCTCATCAATACCCCAGGCGAATACGAGAAAAAAGGCGTCGCCATCAGGGGCATTTCTTCATATCACGATAAGACCGAAGGGAAGGAACGAGGTCTTAATACAATATATGTAATCAAAGCGGAAGACATGACAATTTGTCATTTGGGAGATTTAGGTCAGGAAAAGCTTGATGATAAACAAGTGGAAGAAATAGGCGACATAGATATACTCTTGGTTCCTATCGGAGGAAATTATACAATTAACTATAAGGAAGCTATCGGGGTCATCAGTCAGATAGAGCCGAAGATCATAATTCCGATGCATTATAAGATAAAAGATTTGACAGTCGAGATAGAGGGCCCAGACAAATTCGTAAAAGAATTGGGTCTGACACCGGAAAATGTAGATAAATATAAAATAGCCAAAAAACTTCTTCCGTTGGAAGAAATGAGATTGGTAATGTTTGACCCTCACACCTAGTCAGCGAATATCTGCGATTGCCGAAAGGCAGTCGCTGACTAGGTGTGAGGGTTTGATAACTAAAATGAGTTTTTTAGACGACATCCGTAAACAACCTCGGCACCACAGAGAAATAATGTTCGGTTTTTGTGTTGTCACGACAATTTCGTTGGTGGGAATGGTTTGGTATAACTCATTTGAAAAGAATTTATATGTATTGTTGAATCCTGGAGAAAATATTGACCAGAGATATTTAGCCACCGCCAACGGCGGGGCCCCGCAAAATGCGGTGGCTGAGAATAAAAACGTGCCTTCGTTGTTGGGAAATATAAGCCAGACGGGGAAAGACTTGAAAGCGGCGTTTTATAATATTTTTAATTTGACCGGCAATGACAAAAAAGACATTATTATCGAAAATACGAAAGCCAATAATTCCGAAAGAGTATATACGTTTCCATTATCGGAGAGGAAGTAAGTTTTTGTCCAAGAGCAAAGCGATTGGCTACAAAAAGTTACCCTCACACCTATAAGTAGGTGTGAGGGTGCTGATAATTGTAGCCACTCATTTTATTCGTGGACAATTATCGCATGGCAACAGGAATAAAACAAAGAGAAATAGTCCAGGAAATGCAGCAAGCCTATTTGGAATACGCGATGAGCGTTATTGTTGGGCGCGCTTTGCCGGACGTCAGGGACGGTTTAAAACCGGTTCATCGGAGGATTTTGTATTCTATGCACGAGATGGGATTGAGGCCTGGGGCGAAGTTCCAGAAGTCAGCTAAAGTTGTCGGGACAACAATGGGGTCCTACCACCCTCATGGCGATTCGGCTATCTATGATTCTTTAGTCCGTATGGCACAGGATTTCTCACTGCGCTATCCGTTGGTAGAAGGGCAAGGTAATTTTGGATGTTTTACGGGTGATACAAAAATTAAGCTACTTGATGGCACAGTTAAGACATTTGTAGAATTATCGAAACTTTCTTCCGATGAACCATTTTATGTCTATTCTATGGGTAAAGATGGGAGGATTACCATAGGAAAAGCCCTTAATTCCAGAGTTACAAAAAAGAATGCAGTAATTATGGAACTAATCCTAGATAACGGAGAAAAAATTAAATGTACTTCCGATCACCGCTTCATGCTTCGTAACGGTACATATAAAGAGGCAAAAGACCTTACCTCTAAAGATTCACTGATGGCTGGATATTTTGACAAAGCTTTTATTAAAAACATCAATGACTATTTAAGAGTAAAGCAGCCCGATGGGGAATTTGATTTTGTCCATCATATTGCTGATAGGTATAATGAAAACAATAACCCGAACTACAACACCCTTCCTAGGGTTTTTGTTAGACACCACAAAGATTTTAATCGTTGGAATAATTCTCCCGATAATATAGAAAGAGTTACTTTTAGACAGCATGCTGAAATTCACGCAATGCAAGTAAAAAATCTATGGCGTGATAAGGGTCATGAGTTTAGAGACAAACACCGACAGTCTATGATAAGGGCATTTTCCTCGCAAATTATCAGAAACAAAATATCTGAAAGATCAAAGAAACTATGGTTAGACCCGGTCTATATAGGTAAATATGAAAAAAATCATTTTTCTAGTATGGCAAAAACTTTATGGAGCAATCCGGCTACCAAAGATTTTCATAGACAAAAGGCGTTGAAACAATGGAGGGAGACAGATATAAAAGAAAAATTTGTTGCTGGTGTTTTAAGAAAAATAAATGAACGTCTTAAAGACAATCCCGATTTGATGAAGGAATTAGCTCAAAAAGCAGCGATTTCTTTACATGGTAAATGGAAGGATCCTTTATACAAAGAAAGAGTTGTTAAATCAAAAGTTTTGGGATTTGTTAATAACTTATTAATTAAGGCGGGAAGGGATATAACCCCAGAGATATATGAGCAAAAAAGAACTAATAATGGAGTTCCAAGATTGGATAAAGCGGTCAAATATTTTGATAGTTTTCAGGAGATAATTAACCAAGCTAAGAATTATAATCACAAAATAGTTTCTAAGAGAATATTATCATACCGTGAAGATGTCTATGATATTACTGTAGATAAGCATCATAATTTCTTATTAGACGCAGGTGTTTTTGTGCATAATTCGATTGATGCCGACGCCGCTGCAGCGATGAGATATACAGAGTGTCGGATGAGTAGATTGTCAGAACAGTTGCTCGCAGATATTGATAAAGAAACTGTTCGTTTTCAGGATAATTACGACTCCTCGGCTCAAGAACCAACAGTGCTACCTTCGAGGATCCCGAATCTTCTTATCAATGGCTCTATGGGTATCGCTGTAGGTATGGCTACCAATATTCCCCCGCATAATCTAACCGAAGTTTTGGATGCATTGGCTTATCTTGTAGATAATAAAGAAGCAGACCTGAAAGACTTGACCCAGTTTATAAAAGGACCAGATTTTCCGACAGGGGGAGTCATATATAACGAAAAGGATATCGTAAGCGCTTATGCCACTGGCCGTGGCCCCATAATAATGAGAGGCCAGGCCGATATCGTTGAGTCAAAAAAAGGGTACCAGATAATTGTCTCCGAGATTCCTTATCAAGTAAATAAGTCCGAATTGATAATAAAGATTGCTGATCTTGTTAAGGAAAAGAAAATAGAAGGCATCAAAGATCTTCGCGACGAATCAGACAGGGAAGGAATGAGAATTGCCATTGACTTAAAGCAGGATGCTTTTCCAAAGAAAGTTCTCAACCAACTTTTTAAATATACCGAGCTTCAAAAGGCCTTTCATTTCAACATGTTGGCATTGGTTGACGGAGGCACTCAACCGCAAATTTTGAGCTTGAAAGGGTTGCTTGAAAAGTTCATTGATCATCGCCGCGAAGTTGTGACCCGACGGACGAAATTTGAACTTCAGAAAGCCAAGGATAGGGCCCATATTCTAGAAGGATTAAAGAAGGCGCTTGACCACATTGATGAGATAATTAAAATAATCAGAGCCTCCGAATCAAAAGAAGACGCCTTTAATAATTTAATAAAGAAATTTAAATTTTCTGATAAGCAAGCTACAGCCATTTTGGACATGAGATTGCAGGCATTGGCTGGTTTGGAAAGAAAGAAAATTAACGATGAGTTGAAGGAAAAACAAGACCTGATTGCATATCTGGAGGATTTATTGGCAAGTCCAAAAAAGGTTTTGGGCGTTATTAAAGAAGAATTTAAGGAAATTAGAGAAAAATTTGGAGATGAAAGGCGGACAAAAGTTGTAAAGTCAGCTCTGAGGGAAATAGGAGAAGATGAGTTGATGCCGGAAGAAGATTCTTTGTTTATGATTACCCAGAGCGGATATATAAAGAGAATGCAGCCTGAAGGATTAAAATCTCAAAAACGGGGTGGTAAAGGATTAATCGGCATGGCTACCAAAGAGGAAGATGTTATTTCTCAATTCTTCATGGCTAATACTCATGATAGTCTTTTATTCTTCACCAATTCTGGAAAAGTATTTCAGACCAAGGGCTACGAAGTGCCGGAATCATCTCGTCAGTCAAAGGGGAAGGCGATAGTTAATTTTCTTCAGATTTCGCCAAATGAACTAATTACGGCCGTAGTCCCGATTCCGAAAGACCAAAAGGGAATGTACTTATTTATGGCTACTGCCAACGGAGTTATAAAGAAAGTGGATGCCGACTCGTTCTCCCAGGTAAGGATAAATGGAATGATAGCCATTAAGTTAAAAGGCAATGATGAATTGGGCTGGGT
>OBEQ010033010.1_pt1 | contig 14671 bp, 16 predicted proteins | sample 1670901 | NCBI WGS metagenome assembly OBEQ01 (sample SAMEA104232315, study PRJEB22302) | groundwater metagenome | biome: forest; feature: aquifer; material: groundwater | place: USA | collected 2011-08-07 | depth 5.4 m
TGCTAAAAAGTAGGAACTATTGATGAATCTAATTATTTAAGTCTTAATTAATTCTAATAGTACGAATTAAGAAATTCAAGAATAATAATTTTTATTTTAAATATCAGATAGAATTTTGTCATATTTAAAAATTAGCTAAAAATTAAATTATAAAGGAAGCGCCTCAAAATAAAATTAACCCAAGTTATATGTTTCCAGCTTCTTAATTATTTGTAAATTTGATTTGTTCATATTTTATAAATTTTAGCTTTCAATTTTGAATCAAGAAACAAGAGATGAATTAGTCGCTTTAGCAAATGCTAGAATGCCTTTTGGGAAATATCAAGGTAAATATCTAATTGAACTTCCTGAATATTATTTGGTATGGTATCGAACAAAAGGATTTCCTGTTGGGAAATTAGGTGTTCAGTTAGAACAAATCCTAGAAATTAAAACAAATGGTTTAGAGCCATTAATTAACAAGCTAAGAATAAAGTAAAATCAAAATAAATTCATTTAATTTAATTTTTTTCTATTCTTTTGTAAGTTATTAACATTGTTGTTTTTCAGACTGTTAATAACGATTAGGTTAAAAGTAATTGTATGTTTTAATGATTTTTGATGGGATTATTTTTTTAAAAATGTAACATTCATAAAACAGTATCGTAGACGTCATTGTATTCAAAACAAAACGATTATGAATGTTACTCAAAATGAAATGATAAACAATAGCATTAAAATAGCAGAGTATAAATTAACTCAACATAAAGTTCAAGGTGTGAAAAGTACTTTAGATGTTTTTCAAGTAGCACAATTAATGGACACGATTAAATATGGTGATTCAGTTAAAAGACCTCAAAATAGTTCAATATTTTACAATATTAGCGCAAACTAATTTTAGATTTAATTCCTTTTGATTAACCGCGTTTTTGCGCCGTATATCGTTGGAGTTTAAGTATACCATAAAAGCACACATGTTTTTAATTAATTCAAATATGTGTGCTTTTATGAATATTTACATTGAGAAAATAAAACAAATTTGTTAATGATTTTTTAATGTGAAATAACACCTGAACCAATTAATTCTTCTTTAAGATACCAAGCTGCAAATTGTCCTGGAGTAATCCCTTTTTGTTTTTCTTTAAATAAAATGTAAAGTCCTGTTGGTTTTTTGATCAATGTTGCTTGTTGTAAAGCTTGTCTATATCTAATTCTAACAAGCATTTCTATGCTTTCATCGTCTTTTAGTGCATATTTTTCATTGATATAATGAATGGAGTCATTTTCAATCAATAATGCGTATTTATTTAATCCTGAATGATTTTCTGTTTGTCCTGAGTAAACTGAATTGGTTTCAGTATTAATACCAATAACAAAAGAGGGAAGGGGGCGACCACCAATGTGTAAACCTTTTCGTTGACCGATTGTGTAATAATGCGCACCTTGATGATTTTCCACTTTTTTCCCCATAGATTCATTATATTCAAACGGAGCGGCAAGTAATTCAACATTTTCAATTGTAGGTTCCAGTTGATTATATGTTGTAAATTGTTCAAGAGTTTCGGGTATTTCAATAATATTACCTTGTTTCGGTTTTAGTTTTTGTTGTAAAAATTGTGGTAAACTAATTTTACCGACAAAACAGAGTCCTTGTGAATCTTTTTTATCAGCAGTATGAAGTCCTATTTTTTTTGCAATTTCTCTTACTTCTGGTTTTAATAATTCTCCAATCGGAAAAAGGGATTTACTCAGTTGTTCTTGGTTGAGTTGGCATAAAAAATAGGATTGATCTTTGTTTGGATCTTTACCTGCTACTAATCCAATTGTTCCGTCCTCATGTTCTATTCTTCTGCAATAATGTCCAGTAGCAACAAAATCAGCGCCTAGATCTATTGCTGCTTTTAGAAAAACATCGAATTTAATTTCTCTGTTACAAAGTACATCTGGATTAGGGGTTCTTCCGGATTCATATTCTTTAAACATGTAATCGACAATTCGTTCTTGATATTCCTTACTTAAATCAATGACTTGAAATGGAATATTTAATTGTTCAGCAATTAATAAGGCATCATTAGAATCATCAATCCATGGACAATCATCAGAAATTGTAACACTTTCATCGTGCCAATTTCGCATAAACATACCGATGACTTCATATCCTTGCTCTTTTAATATATAAGCAGCAACACTTGAGTCAACACCACCAGATAAACCTACAACAACCCTTTTCATATTATACAAAATTACGATAAATATCAATTCCAAAATGGACGTTTTTTGTTTTTTTAACCACAGATTTACACAGGGTATTTAGATGGAGTATTTAGATAGAGTTTCTCAAAGTTTTTTAACAGTTTATAACAGATGTCAACTGATTAGAATTAATAATTTGTTTAACTTTGATTTCTATGGTTCGAATTCATCTTATAATATTTTTTCTTTTTTCTTTCATCTATTCATTTGGACAAATTCAATGTGATCAAGTTTTGTTTACGGGTAAAGTAGAAGATACTTTAAATTTTCAAAGCTTTTATAATTTAATGATCGTTAATAGAACGAAAGGAAGTGGTGTCTTTGGTCAGCCAAATGGTCATTTTTCAGTGTATGTTTCTGATAATGATTCTATTTCAATTTCAGTAAAAGGATACCCAATAGTTGGAGTACGAGTACATGCTGATGAAAATTGTCAATTTGTATTTAATGCTCAAATTATTAAAAAAGCAATTGAATTACAAGAGTTTGTGATACAACCTTTAAAAACGTTAGCGCAAATAAGGGAAGAACGTGAATCGTTGGCTTTAAGAGAAACTCGAACTGTTAGAGGGGCTGAAATGTTACAAAGTCCTATTACTGCTTTATATCAAGCTTTTTCTAGAAGTGCTAAAAATGATAAATGGATCGCACAACAAGTTTATAAAGACGATCAAAGAAGAATTGTTAAAGAGTTATTACATCTTTATGTGGCTTATGATATAATTAATTTAACGGAAGATGAGTTTGAAGATTTTATTGATTTTTTGAATATCAATGACGAATTTATAAAAACGGCTAAAGAATTAGAACTTGTGACATTTGTACAAGATAAATTTGAACATTTTAGACAAATGAATAATTTAACTTTTGCAGAAAATAACAATTGGAAAATAAATTTCAAAGAGCATCGAGAAGAATCGATTAAAGAATTGTTGAGAATTTATGATGAACATCAAATTATTCAATTACCTGAATTTGAATTTGATCGATTTATCATTTTTTCTAATTTAGATGATCTCTATTTACTAAATGCTAGAGAACCTGAATTGGTTGAATATATGAATGAAAAATACAATAAATTCGTTACTTTTTATAAATTAGAAAATCATTATTTACAAAAGAAAATAACACTAACAATTCAAGATAATTATATATGGAAAGCTGAATTAGCTTGTAAAAATAACTTGAAATCTGCTGTTAATGAGTTGTTTAAAATGTATAGGTTTTACAATATTATTGAATTATCTGCGGATGAAATGGAGCGTTTTACAACATTTGCAAATTTATCAGAAACATTTTTACGAAAATCAACCGAAAATGAATTGATTATTTTTGTATTAGAAAAGCAAAATAAGTACATCAATTTCTATAAATTAAAATAATCGAATGCAAACTGTTCAACAATTAGTAAATGGCGAATTAATTGGCGCTAAAAAAGTTCAATTAGCATTTGGTTTAACTCAATTCCCAATGGAACTTTTTAATTTGAAAGATACATTGGAATATTTGGATTTATCGGATAATAATTTGAGTGAACTTCCTTCCAACTTTGGAGATTTTACAAAACTTAAAATTGCTTTTTTTTCGAATAATCAATTTACAGAATTACCAAAAGTATTAGCTGAATGTCCAAATTTGACGATGATTGGATTTAGAGGAAATAAAATTTCGAATTTTACAGAAGATGCTTTACCTCTTAAAACTCAATGGCTCATTTTAACAGATAATAAAATAGATGAAATTCCAAAGTCTATTGGAAAATGCACGTTACTTCAAAAAATGGCAATTGCGGGTAATAATATAAAAATATTACCGAATGAAATGGCTAATTGCATTAATTTAGAATTACTTAGGATTTCAGCTAATAAGTTAGAAAATCTTCCGAAATGGTTGGTTTCATTGCCTAAATTATCTTGGTTAGCTTTTTCGGGTAATCCATGTTCTAATTCAATAGAAGATGTAAATTCACTTCAAAAAATTGATTGGAGTCAACTTGAAATTATTGAACAACTTGGGGAAGGTGCTTCTGGTGTAATTTCAAAAGCGAAATGGAATTCAGCAGTATTGAAAGAGGTAGCAGTTAAAATTTTTAAAGGAGAGGTTACCAGTGATGGATATCCAATCGATGAATTGAAAAATTCAATTTTGTCTGGAAGTCATTTAAATTTAATTCCCATTATTGGAGAAATTGTTAATCATTCGGATGCAAAAAATGGATTGGTAATGGAGTTGATTTCAACGGATTATCAAAATTTAGGAAATCCTCCCAATTTTGAAACATGCACAAGAGATGTTTTTTCTGATAATGTTCGTTTTTCATTCTCTCAAATAAGCACGATTGCTAAAAGTATAGCATCAGCGGCAAAACATTTACATGAAATAGCAATGCTGCACGGTGATTTGTATGCTCACAACACGATGATAAACGGTGATGGGAATGCGTTATTGGGAGATTTTGGTGCATCAACTTGTTATGATAAAAATTGGGAAATAGCCACTTTGTTAGAGCGTTTGGATGTAAGGGCATTTGGTTGTTTGTTGGAAGATTTATTGGATAGATCAGAAGATAACAGTTCTGTAGAAGTTATTAAGCTAATTGATTTAAAAAATAAATGTTTTTCTAATGAAGTAGAAAGTAGACCCAGTTTTACTGCAATTTGTTTGGAGTTAGAAAAATGATTTAATTTTCCTTTTTAACTTCAGGTTTTACTTCTGTTTTACCCAAGATTTGATTCGCTCCACCAATCCAAACTACAGGTCCGCCTGCAACGTAACCTTGACTGCCTAGTTTTTCTAAGTTTGTTTTTCCGTCAACTATTGATGAATTTACAAACCATACTGTTGGATAACCTCTCACTTCAAATAGTTGATTTAATGATGCATTTTGATTTTTTAAAGCATCAGTTTGAACCGTTTTTCTTGGAAAATCTACTTCAACAAGAATTACATTTTCTTTTGCCCAAGCGATAAATTCAGGTGTTTTAAAAACTTCATTTTGTAAGCGAATACACCAGCCACACCAGTCACTTCCAGTGAAAAATAAAAACAAAGGCTTATTTTCTTTATTAGATATTTCGACCGCTTTATTCATATCTGTGTACCAAGTTAATTCTTGAGAACGAGCCATTGATAAAATGCTTATGAATAGTATAAAGAAAATTGATTTCATTGTTTTAATTTTATATTTTTGACTAAATTAATTAAATTATTTTGTTTAAACTTGATTAGCTTCCAATTTAACTTTAATTAATGAAAAATTTGTATTCGAGGGGTGAAATTGTTTTGAGATGTTGAGATAAATTTTAAAGAATTGAATGAGTTTATAAAAACTGAATTCCGAAGCATAATTTGTTAAGCGCTAGACTTTTTTGCCTACTTTTTGGGGCAATGCCAAAAAGTAGGAACTGTTAAAGGATGGAGCAATATTTTATTTTATTTCGAAATGTGAATTTAAAATTTGTATTTGATTATTATATCCGCAAATCATCCACTGGGTTTCCTGCTAACAAATCTTTAAAATTCATTCTTCTTTTTCCTTCAGGTTGTAATTCTATGACTCTTAAATAAAAATCTTTACAAGGTATTAAAATTCCTTCTTTGGTCGCTTTTAATTTATTGGAATTAACGACTTTGATATCTGTTTTTTCTGTTTTGAAAATTTTAAAAGATTTTTCCTCTTGTTTTAAATCATTTGTGAAAATAGTCCAAGCTGTTGGATAAGGGGAAAGCCCTCTGCAAAAATTATGAACTTCTTCAACCGGTTTTGACCAATCTATTTGACAAGTAGGTTTGAATATTTTTGGAGCTGATTTTAATTCACCTTCCATTAATTCCAATTGCGGAATTCCTTGAACTTCTCCAACTCTTATTTTTTCTATTGTTTCACAAGCGACTTTTGCACCAAGATGCATTAAACGGTCATGTAATTCACCAACTGTTTCATTTTCATCAATATCAACGTATACACGATCAATAATTTTCCCTGTATCTATTTCTTTTTCAATAAAGAATGTTGTAACACCACTTTGCTTTTCACCATTCATTACTGCCCAATTGATTGGTGCAGCACCTCTATAGTTTGGCAAAATGGAAGCGTGAAGATTGATTGTTCCTTTTGAAGGCATTTCCCAAACGATTTCAGGTAACATTCTAAACGCAACTACGACAAATAAATCTGCTTTTAAATTTTGAAGTTCTTGAATAAAATCTTCATCTTTTAAGTTGGTAGGTTGTAAAATGTTTAAATTTTTCTCAACCGCATATTTTTTCACATCACTTTCTGAAAGCTTTTGTCCTCGTCCTGCTGGTTTGTCTGGTGCTGTTATTACACCAACAACATTGAATTTATTTGTAAGCATCTCATCTAAGATAGATACTGCAAATTCGGGAGTCCCCATAAAAACGATTCGGAAATTTTCTTTTGACATGCTTTTAATCTTTTGATTGTAAAACTATTAACTGATTAGTTTTCTAGCCATTGGTCCTTGACAAAACAAGGCATCTAAAATGGATAAATTGGAAGTAAATTGACTTGAATCTCCAAAAACTTGAATGTAGTTTTTTACCCCTTCATTTGTATTCAATCTGTTTTGATTCAAATTGGATCTGAAATCTATTTCTTGAACACTAAATTCATCCGTAAAAGAAGTAACTATTTTAAAATCAAACCAAGAGAATACACTATCTTGAATAGTTAAATTGAATTTCAATAAATTCGTTTCTTTTTGATAGATTAATTTCTTTACTTCAATTCCATAATGCTCAAAGTAAGGAGAATTAGAATACGCACTTTCAATTGCTTTCCAATGGTCTTTTCTCCAATCCGTATCGTTTGAAATTTCTACATCTTCAATAATCGTTTTCGAACCATTTTTTCGAATAACTGGAATTGACAATTGTTGAACCCCATTTGAGGTAAGAATTTCACAACGACTCCGAAAAGTTTGTTTGATGAAATGCTCTTTAGATTCGATCTTTACTTCCTTCAAAGAAAATAAAGATCGATAATAAGCTAAATTACCAAAGTATACCGTTGGAAATACAGGAATCATTATTTGATAAGATTGAACAATCTGTCCCAACGAACTCCACCATAAGGATCTTTAGAAAACCAAACCATTGATGCTCTACCTACAACATGATCTTCTGGAACAAATCCCCAGTAACGAGAATCAGCAGATTTATATCGATTATCTCCCATTAACCAATAGTAGTTCATGGCAAATTTATACGTAGTTGCTTTTTTACCATCAATAAAAATACCTGATTTGTTTTCTTGCAATTTGTGTCCTTCGTAAGCAGTTATAATTCTTCGATACCAAGCAATATTTGAAGAAGAAATAGGAATCACTTGTCCCCTTATAGGTATTTGAAATTTAGTATAATTTGACACTGTATTGCTAATGTATAAATCATTAGGAAAAAGTGTTAAGTTTTGAAACATTTCAGAATTTGTAAAACTTTGACCTTTTGTTGGTTTAAATTGAGGTTGAACTTCAATAGTAAAAATAGCATTTGGGTATTTTCTTTTCAAGATGTTTTTTTGAGTCAAAGTTAGATTCATTGTATAATTTCCATCTGCTAGTTTATTATAATCACCTCTTAATTTTTCAATGCCTAATTCATTCATGTATTCATCTGAAGTAATCGTTATATTTTTCACATTGTATAATAAATTTTGAAATGGTGCAACAAATGCTTTTTTCCCATTCACATATAAAATTGATTTTTTAATTTCTAACCAATCTCCAGGGATTCCAACACATCTTTTTATATAATTTTCTCTTTTATCAACAGGTCTTGAAACAACTCCGTAGTGATTTATCATCTCACCTTCATTATCAAGCGTTAATTTATCCACTGCAATCGCATATCTAGCTTTTGATTTCCAAAATTCAATATTTTCGATAAAATTAGAGCTGTGCATAGAACTAATATAATTTCCAGCTAATTGATCACAATAATTACGAGCTGCATCTTCATTTAAAGTGTTTCCTTGTGAAGCAACTAATTTTCGCAAACTATCCATGTAATAATTGGACTTTTCATTTTTAAGTCCAGCATATTTTTGCTCCCCCCATAATCTCATTCCTTCACGAATCAGTATAGCATGATAATCATGTCCCATCAATCCATTTGGCATTCTTGGGTCATAAACTGCTGTATCTCCAGAAGGATAATTGAAAACAACTACATCATTTCTATTTACTTTTCCGAAGCCTGGTAATCGTGTGTAATTAACTGTTTCCAATGTAGAATACGATTTTGTAACTACCCACGGAATCGTATTATGAACCAAAGGAAACGATAGGGGAGTTACTGGAACTTTTGGCCCATAAGCTAACTTATTTACAAATAAGAAATCACCAACCAATAATGTTTTTTCCATCGAACCCGTTGGAATTTGAAAGGGTTCAAAAACATAGGTTCTAATAATAAGTGCAGCAACCAAAGCGAATGAAATGGAATCGCCCCATTCTTTTACTTTTGTTTTTTCACCTGGCTTTTCTCTTGAAATAGCATTTAAAGCCAATGCCAATGCGTGACCAATTACAGGTAAACTTAGAAATAAAACTAAATGATCTCCCATAGAACGATCGTGAACTTCTTTACCATTCATCCAATTTGTTTCAGGTAAAATATCTTGCTTTGAAGAAGCAATTTTACTCATGATGATGTAAGGAAATAAAATTCCTTGAACTGTATCGCCTAAAGAATAATATCCAAATCGTCTGATGTAGCTAACGTTAACCACCATCCACATTACTATATGAACACCAGGAAAAACCATTAACAATGCCCACCACGGTTTTTGGCAACCAATTTTAAAAGCGACAAAATAGTTATAACCAGGAATTAAAGCTTCCCAAGGTTTACGGTCTGCTTGCTCAAAACTTTTCCACCACATTGCTAAATAGGGGTGAACCAATATCATTAAGTAAAAATAAAAAGCGTTCATTGATTAGAAATTTAATACATCATTCATTTGAAATTCTCCTTTTTTGCCTAACAAAAATTCGGCAGCAATTACAGCTCCTAAAGCAAAACCTTTTCGGTTATGTGCTTCGTGCGCAATTGAAATAGTATCAATATCTGAAACGTACTTTACAATATGCGTTCCTGGGACATCTGGCAATCGATAAGCAGTTAAGCCTAATTGCTTTGGATTTGTTTGCGGAATTTCATCTTTTCCAAGTACCCATTCGTTATAATTTTGATTGTTTTCAATTATTCCCTCAGCAATTGTAATAGCTGTTCCACTAGGTGCATCTAATTTTTGAATGTGGTGAACTTCTTCAATTGATGCGGTATAATTTGTATTTCCATTGATTAGTTGGGCTAATTTTTTATTTAATTCAAAAAATAAATTGACACCTACACTAAAATTAGAAGCATGTAAAAGACTTCCATCTTTTTGTTTTATTTTTTCTTGAATTTCAGATAAATAATCATTCCAACCAGTTGTTCCAACAATTACAGGGATTTTTCTATCTAAACAGAAATTAATGTGATTCAAAACAAATGAAGGCTGAGAAAATTCAATTGCCATTTCAACATTTGAAAAATCAGCGTGTTGAACACTAAGTTCACTATTACATATTAGTACAACGGTGTGACCACGCTCTTCAGCAATTTTCTCAATTGCTTTTCCCATTTTACCGTATCCTATTAAAGCTATATTCATATTTCAATTTTGTAATAAACAAATTTAGGGTTAAATATTTGTTAAACTAATTTTTAGCGAAAATTAAACGTTAATCCTAATCCCGCAGTATTTTGGTTTAAAAGTTTTGGACGTATTTGCAACGTTAAATCATCTGAAATATCAAATTTAACAAAGTGAGCTGCAATACCAGCATCTATAATTTGAAACAAATAAGTTGCTCCAAATAGTAAGATTGATAAATCTCTTTTTGTTAAATAACGATTGTATTCTGATAAAATAGTTAGAGAATCATAATCATAATAATTGGGATTAGAATAAAGACCATTGTTATCTTTACGATAATTATATTCTTTTTTTAAAGCAAGTTGAGTTGATTCATTTTTCACTAAAAAATAGCCTGCAGCTCCAATTGAAGCATACATTAATGGTACTTTCCAAAAAATATTATTTTTGCCTTTTGTTCCTTTTTCGATATCTAAATAATTATAAACTTGTCCAGCACCAGGAAAAATGGTTGAATAAATCACAGCTTTTTTTACAGAATGTTGAGGAATTGTATCTTGTTTTAAAGAGTCAAGTTCTTTATTCTGAGAGAATAAAAGGCTTGAAAAGGTTAAAAATAAAAAAACAATTCCGAATTTCATTATTTGTTTAATATTTCAATAATACGGTTAAAATCAACATCTGAATTAAAATTGATAATGATTTTTCCAGAACCTCCATTCGATTTTTTTAATTCAATTTTAGAAGATAGCTTGTCTGCTAAATGTTCTTTAAAAACAATTTGATTTTTTGATAATTCGTTTGTAAAAGTATCTTGATTTTTTTGAATATATGTTTCCTCTTTAGGTTCTTCCTTTGTATTTCCTTGTTTGATAAGGATTTCAACATCACGAACTGAAAGACTTTCTAAAAGAATTTTATTAAAAATAGAGATTTGAACAGGTTCGTCTCCAGCAGAAACTAAAGCTCTAGCATGCCCCATAGAAATTAAATTATCTCTCACACCAGCTTGAATGTCAGCTGGAAGTTTTAATAATCGAATATGGTTGGTAATACTCGAACGACTTTTAGAAATTTTTTGGCTTAATTGGTCTTGAGTTAAATTACATTCATCAATTAAACGTTGGTATGAAATAGCAACTTCAATTGAATTTAAATCTTCCCTTTGAATATTTTCAACCAACGCCATTTCTAACATTGATTGGTCATTTGCTACACGGATATATGCAGGAACTTCCGTTAATTCAGCTAATTGAGAAGCTCTAAATCTTCTTTCACCAGAAATTAATTGGTAACGATCTCTTCCTAATTTTCGAACAGTTAACGGTTGAATGATTCCATGAATAGAAATAGACTGACGTAATTCTTCCAAAGAAGCTTTTTCAAAATTTGACCTTGGATTAAAAGGATTTGCTTCAATATTCGCAATTGGTAACAAAGCAATTGATCCAACAACGTCTGAAGAAGTGTTTTTTGTTGTAATATCAGTATTTGAATTTTCTAGTAAAGCACTTAACCCTTTACCTAATGCTGATTTTTTTTTCGTATTAGAGTTCATTGTCTAATTCAATTTTTTTTGTGTCGTTACTAATTTTTGTGACATTGTTTTTTTGAAGAACTTCTCTAGCAAAATTCAAATAATTGAAAGATCCTTTGCTAGAAGCATCATGCATGATTATAGTTTCACCAAAACTTGGAGCTTCTCCTAATTTAGTATTTCGATGAATTACAGTGTCAAAAACTAATTCTTGAAAATGTGTTTTCACTTCGTCTACAACTTGATTTGCAAGGCGTAAACGTGAATCGTACATGGTTAAAACGATTCCTTCAATTTCTAAATCTTCGTTTAATCTTCCTTGTATGATTTTTATTGTATTCAGCAATTTCCCTAATCCTTCTAATGCAAAATATTCACATTGTACAGGAATCATAACTGAATCAGCTGCTGTTAAGGCATTTACAGTAATTAAACCTAAAGATGGAGAACAGTCAATGATAATAAAATCGTAGTCATCTTTTATTTTTTCTAGAGCAATTTTAAGCATGTACTCTCTATTCTCAAGATCAATCATTTCTAGTTCAGCACCAACAAGATCAATATGAGAAGGAAGTATGTCCAGATTGGGGTTTTGAGTTGTTAAAATTAATTCGTTCGGATGAACTCCATTAATTAAACAATCGTAAATATTTTTAGTGCTTTTTGGATCGAATCCTAATCCTGAAGTTGCATTTGCTTGTGGATCAGCATCTACGATAAGGGTTTTATATTCTAAAACACCAAAGCATCCTCCTAAATTGATAGCGGTTGTTGTTTTACCAACACCACCTTTTTGATTTGCAATTGCAATAATTTTACCCATTAGATCAAATTTGAACGATAAAGATACACCATTTCAAGCTTTGAAGAGATATTTTTATTAGGTATTTATTAACATTTTTGCATGTAATTTGAAAAAGTTCAATTAAAGTACTTCAGAAGAAATAGATGAATATTCTGAAGTTAGTTCTTCTTTTTCTAAAAATTCACCTGTAAGTTTTAATTCTTTAATTTTTTCTAAGACATCTTCAAGACCTTCTTGAAATTTATCAAAGTCTTCCTTATATAAAAATAGTTTGTGTTTTTCAAAATTGTCTCTTCCTTCAGAAAATGTTTTTTTACTTTCTGTTAAAATAATATATAAGTCTTTTCCTTTAGTGGATTTAATATCAAAAAAATAAGTTCTTTTCCCTGCTCTTACAACTTTTGAATATACTTCATTATTGTCTTGATTTTTCATAGTCATTTTTTTAATTAATAAGTTATACCGAGCAAATATGCTTATTAATTTGATATGTTGTGCTGATTGTGAATAAAATAGATGTGATTGTTATTAAATAAAATTGAAATGAGTTTTTAGAAATGTTCTTTAAATGATCAAAAAAATAGGAAGATTATAAAGGTTCTGGTTTTATTGTTTCTTTTTTCTTAAAGTTGAATATATTAAATTTAAATCCAAAATTTAATTGATATAATTTTAGATTGAGATCTTCTCCATAATATTGTTGACCGTGATTTGTACTTTTTAAACAGGATGCTTCTAAAGTGAATTTATCATTTAATTGATACGAAATTGAGCTTGATAATCCCGAGATAATCCTATAAGTATTGCCACGGGTTAAATATTGTTTTGTTGACGTGTTGTCATGTGAAACGCCGTAAATTTCACCGTTAATTGTACTCTTAAATAAAATGTTATCCATAATTAATATTCCCAAATTGATAGAAAATTTTTTAATTTTAAGACCAAAATATGGGTTAATACCACCAATTAGGAATTGGTCTTCTATAACCGAATTCTCTATTTTTGAATTATTAAATTGTGTTATTGATCGATCCGTTTTTGTTTGAATATACGACAAAAAAAGTTTAGAGCCAAAAATGAAATTATGTTTAGTAGTTTTATGAAAATCAACGCCCGATCTAAAAGTTGGCTGATAATATGTATCGTATGTCAAGTTATATTGGTTTTCAAAAGTTCTATTGCTAACTCCAACCTCAACAAATAAATCTAATCTTTTTTGAGAAAAAGCAGGGTTAATAATACAAAGTATAATTAAGTGGGTATAAATTAGTTTTTTCATCTGTTTAAATAGTTGGTAAAATTTTAATCAAACTTAGTTTAAAATTTTAAATGTGTTAGTTAAAATTATCAAAAAGATAGTTTCATTGAGTCAATTGCTCTTTGTAACTATTCGATATATTTGGATCAGCTAATGCTTGAAATAAAATCACTTTATTTTCTGGATTTTCACGATCAATAATCAGTTTAAAAGATGTTTTCACATAAATTCCTTTCATACTATTTAGTGTTGGCCATGTTTTTTCCAGTAGCTTTTCCCATAACAACCAAATAATTTCATCTTATTTCAACAAATCTACTATTTCTCCTTGTAAAGCTTTTTGTTTATTTTGAGCATACCATAAATGAAGTTCATTCATGTAAGTGTTTACTTTTAAAGGATCTGATTTTAGCTTTATTAAAAGATCTTGTGCTTCTTTAGGTCTTGATCCCCAGATTCCTGTTATGTTAAAATTTTGATCGAATTGAATTAATTTGGGAATGGAACGAGTGTTATTTGTTAAATGGTTGTCTATTAATTCTAGATTTTCGTCTCTGTACACTATTTTTAATTCAATTTTACCTTGACTTAGTTCAGTGATTTTATGAAAAACAGGTACGTTTTGAGCTGCATCACCACACCAATGTTCTGAAATCATTAACCAATACGTTTTATCATTTTTATTTTGTAATAATTGTATTAACTCATTTGTTGGAATAAATGTTTTTTCAACTCTTTTTATTCTACTTTGATTCAATGAAATGATTCCAACTTTTTCTTCGTCGATGTTTGTTTTTATATCTTTGCTTAAATTGATTTTATACGTGTCATAAGAAATTCCTTTTTGGAAATAATTTTCATAATCTGATTTTAACAATACTGTTGTTAATTCGTTCTCTGTCATGGCTTAGTCTTTAATAAATAAGAATTAGTGCTCGTTTTTTTTGAGATTTATGTTTGAGCTTAATAACAAAAATATGGATTAAAACAGGAGTGTTTTATGATGTAAATCATAAGTTAGAATTCAAAAAGTGGACTTGCAACAAAAAAGTGGACAAAAAGTTAAGCAACATTTGTAAACGGTGTTAATTTTTCAAATTCACATATTGTTAGATTCCCAAGTGCAGAATGTCTTCTGTTTCTATTGTACCAGGTTTCGATCCATTCAAA
>OBEQ010764720.1_pt1 | contig 14664 bp, 19 predicted proteins | sample 1670901 | NCBI WGS metagenome assembly OBEQ01 (sample SAMEA104232315, study PRJEB22302) | groundwater metagenome | biome: forest; feature: aquifer; material: groundwater | place: USA | collected 2011-08-07 | depth 5.4 m
GAGTTACTATATCGGATTATTGATAGTTTTGCGTAACATGAGTTCCTAAAATGAATAAAACTCAAATGTTACTGACAGTAGGTTTGATGGTTGCTTCGTTCCTGATTGGATCACTCTGGACAAAGGTACAATATTTGGAAAAAGGCGGAACTTTAACTAAAGGAGTGACAACTGCAAGTGCTCAGGGAGCAATTCAACAAGCACCACCACAAGTTGCACCAACGGAAGATACAAGTCCAAAAAAAGTATCAGTTGATGATGATCCGGTGATGGGAGACAAAAATGCAAAAATTACAATGATTGAATTTTTAGATTACGAATGCCCTTTCTGCAAACGGTTCTTTGATGATAGCCTTCCCCAGATTAAAAAGGAGTATATAGATACAGGGAAGGTAAAACTAGTAATACGAGATTTACCGCTCTCTTTCCATCAAAATGCTCATAAAGAAGCAGAAGCGGCTGAATGCGTGCGTGAACAAGGCGGAGATGAGATATATTACAAATATCATGACGAAATCTTCAAAAGGACCACCTCAAACGGAACAGGGCTTGCGCTTGATCAGCTTGCAGTTATCGCCAATGACTTAGAATTAAATGGGGCTACATTGCAATCATGTCTTGATAATGAAAAATATAAAGCTGAAGTCGATAAGGATATAGTAGATGCAGGCAGCGTAGGAGCAACAGGCACGCCAGCATTCTTTATTGGTAAATCAAACGCAGATGGTATAATAACAGGTACTAAAATTGTAGGCGCACAGCCATACAACGCATTTCAAGCGGAAATTGATAAGCAACTTAAATAATATGAATTTAGTGACCATTTTCTTTACAGGACTTTTTGCAGGAGCACTTTCGTGTCTTGCTGTACAAGGGGGACTTCTTGCAACTTCTATCGCGCAGAGAGAGGAAGAAAAACTTACCCTTCGGCTTCGTTCAGGGCGAGAAGATAAAATCCGTTCGGCAAGCTCGGGACAATCAGGTAATGCGTTTCCAATTCTCTCTTTTCTGGTAGCAAAACTGGCAGCATATACTATGCTAGGATTTCTTCTAGGATGGTTTGGTTCTCTTTTCCAATTATCCTTAACTGCCAATGTTGTCCTACAGCTTGCAGTTGGTATTTTCATGATTGGCACAGCGTTAAATTTACTAAATGTCCATCCAATGTTTCGCTATTTTATTATTCAACCTCCAAGAATTTTGACACGAATGGTACGAAACCAATCTAAGAGCAGTGATTTCTTTGGTCCGGCAATTCTTGGAGCATTTACCGTTTTTATACCATGCGGTACAACGCAAGCGATGATGGCATTGGCAATTGCATCCGGTAATCCATTATCAGGCGCTGCTATCCTTTTTGCTTTTGTACTAGGTACGTCGCCGCTATTTTTTATACTTGGGCTTTTGGCAACAAGACTTGGAGAGGCTATGCAAAAACAGTTTATGAAAGTAGCGGCGTACGCGCTTATCCTTCTTGCAGTATTTAACCTCAATAACGCTATTGCATTAACTGGAAGTAATTTGACTTTGGAAAATTCTTGGACAAATTTTTACTGCACATTTACTTTTTGCGATGGGGACTTTGCGCATGTTGCTCAAGCTGCCGCTGCGGTAACTGATGCAACAATCACAATAAATAATGATGGTTATACTCCCAACAACCTTACTGTCAAAGCAGGCTCACAGGTGACTCTTCGTATTGTTAATAATGGCGGCGGCGGCTGCACACAAGCGCTTACCATACCAAAGCTAAACATTCAAAAGATTGTTCGTATTGGTAATTCAGACAGTGTGACATTTACAGCGCCAAATGAGCCAGGGACACAGTTTGCTTTTATGTGCAGCATGGGGATGTATCGGGGGGTGATAAACGTAATTTAATATGGTAAAAAAAGTAATACTCAAAATTATAGGTATGCATTGTACGAGTTGCGCGATGAATATAGACGGCGATTTGGAAGATTATGTAAGAGGCGTAAAGAGCGCCAAGACAAATTATGCAAGCCAGGTTTGTGAAGTTGAGTTTGATGATAGAGTAAAGATTGAACAAATTATTACACAAATAAAGGAAACCGGTTACCAAGTCCAGGTAAAAACAAATTAACAAAATACTATGTCAACAGTTACAAAAATATTAGTAGGGATAGGAATCGTAACTCTGATTATTGTCGTAGGAGCAGCATTCATGTTTGGCGGAAAAGATAAAAAGGAGGAAGCAAAAATAAATAAACCGCTTATGGGAGAAAAGATCTCAGATATGGGCTCTATTCATGTTAAAAAAGGTGAATCGCATGTAGCATATAATTCAAATCCTCCAACTTCGGGTCCTCATTGGGGTGATGGAGTCGCGGGAGGGGGAATTCATGATAAAGAAGTACCCGATGAACTGCTTGTTCATAGTTTGGAACACGGGGCTACAATTGTTTCATATAAGCCTGATTTATCACAAGGAGATATGAAGAATTTAAAAAATGCATTTAACGATGCATCCGGTCTAAAAATTATGGTCCCCCGCAAAAATCTTGATGTGCCGATTGCATTAACATCCTGGAATTATCTACTTAAATTAAAGACAACAGATGCCGGAAAGATTAAGGCATTTATTGAAACCAACAGCGACCGAGCTCCTGAAATAGCGCCGATTTAAAGTTAATGAATAATATAAAAACAACTACGATATTAAATTGCCCTAAATGTAATGCAAAACAAATTACAAAAGATTTTAGTGTTACGCACCAGACTACCAAAATTATTGTGAAAGACGGTAAAGAGGTAACTCGAACACTGGAAGAGTGGGATAAAGCAACATTTTCGCAGCAAATTAATGCTGTGTTGTAATAGGGTATGATACTTTTACTTGGATTTGCATTTCTAGCAGGATTGGTTACTATTGCGGCACCTTGTATTTGGCCGCTTCTCCCAATTGTATTATCTTCTTCTGCAACCGGGAAAAGTCATACCAAGCCTCTTGGAGTAACCCTTGGCATTATGGTGAGTTTCACCATTTTTACTCTGGCTATTTCTTACTTAGTACAGTTATTTCATCTTGACCCAAATATCATTAGACTTTTTGCTGTAGTTGTTCTGGTTTTTCTTGGGCTTTCCATGATTATTCCATCCCTTGCAAGAATAACAGAAGCTTGGGTAAGTAGACTGGCTGGTAGGCTTGATACTCAAGGACAAACACAAACAAGCGATTTCAGAGGTGGTTTTATAACAGGGTTATCGCTAGGTATTGTCTGGACGCCATGTTCCGGGCCAATTCTTGCGTCCATTGCAACGCTTGCCGCAACCGGACAAGTCTCATTCTCAGTTATCTTAGTAACAATTGCCTATGTCACAGGAGTTGGTATTCCTCTTTTTATCTTTGCCTATGGCGGGCAGAGAATTATTGGCAAGACACGTTTTGTCTCGCACTATACCGGGCGCATCCAGCAGGTTTTTGGAATGGTCATGCTTTTGACGGCGCTTGCTATTTATTCAAATTTTGATAAAACAATTCAGGCAAAACTTCTTGATGCATTTCCTTCCTATACAAACTTACTCGTGGGACTTGAGCGTAACAATGCGGTAAAAAATCAGCTTGATGCGCTAAAAGGAAAACAATCAACAGCGCAAAGTGTAGTTGATACAAGCGGTCTTTTTAACACCAATGCTCCCGCCCCTGAATTTACAGGCATTACCAAATGGCTAAACACCGATCACCCGTTAACACTTAAAGAATTACGAGGAAAGGTGGTATTGATTGATTTCTGGACATACACTTGCATTAACTGTATTCGAAGTCTTCCTCATGTGACAAGTTGGTACGATAAATATAAAGATCAAGGATTTGTAGTAATTGGCGTACATACACCTGAGTTTGAATTTGAGAAAAAGAGTGAAAATGTACTCAATGCTATTAAAATGTATAACATTCATTATCCAGTTCCACAAGACAATAATTATGCTACATGGAATGCATATAATAACCAATATTGGCCGGCTGAATATCTAATTGATGCCAAAGGAATTATTAGAAGAACTCATTTTGGGGAAGGAGAATATGACCAGAGCGAAATGGCTATTCAAGCATTGTTAGAAGAGGCAGGAAAAAAGGTAACGAGTAAATTAGATAAAATGCCAGATCAAACGCCGCATAGTCAAATATCTCCTGAAACATACGTTGGATCAAAACGTATGCAATATTATTTTCCCAACGGGACAATAAACAATGGAGATTATAAGAACCTAAAAACTGACCCTACCGTATCGGTTAATTCTTTTGATTTTGGGGGAGACTGGAATGTGATGGATGAATATTCAACCACAGGTTCAAACGCAGTTTTGGAATATAATTTCCAAGCGGATCACGTTTATCTTGTAATGCACAAGCCGGCTACGAGCAATGGTACTGTAAAAGTTTTAATTGACGGGAAAGCGGCTGATAACTCGAATGCAGGAGCGGACGTTAAGAATGGTACTGTCATAATTGATCAGAATCGTCTATATAACTTAATTGATTTAAAAAATAATCCCGGTCAACATCTATTACGATTAGAATTTTCCCCCAACATCCAAGTCTTTGCCTTTACTTTTGGGTAAAAGAAATAAATGAATAATGAATTGGGAATTTACTGTACTGTTAGGGTGCCCTTCATTCCTTTAGCTTCGTGGCTGTCAACTGTGCAGGTGTATGTAAACGAGCCGGTTTTACTTGGAGTAAACATAACAGAATCTTCCTCTCCGGGTTGGATTGTTTTTGATTGTACGCTCAGATCCGAGATAGTAAAATTGTGAGGATATTTACCCGTGTTCCTGAAGGTAATTTTTACCTGCTGGCCTTGTTTGAGTGTGATTGTTGAGGGAGTAAAAGCAAATTCATTGCCTGTTACTGTTATTTCTTGCATAGAAATGGATGAGTTTGGAGTAGTCGGCTGTGTGGGCGCTTGAGTACTTTGATACTGATTGCCGGTTTGACTAGTTTGGTTATAATTGTATCCGCCTTTTTTGGCATATACAAAATAATAGATAGCGCCGTAGACGATAGCGCCAATAATGACGTATAATACTACCCACTGCCAAAGGGGTCTTTTCCCATAACCATTACTTTTTGTCTGCGCAGTTTCGTCCATCTAATCTATAATAATACGAAAAAGAAAAGAAGTCAAGATCAATTCTTATAAATCTATGGAGCAAATTATTGTTTCTAGCCCGGGCAAGATAATTTTAATGGGTGAACATGCTGTAGTTTATGGCAGACCGGCAATAATTGCCGCGGTTGGGACACGTATGTTTATCACACTGACGCCCCGAAATGATAAGACAAGCGAAATTATTTTAGAGAATTTTAAGCTAAAGGTGAGGCTTAGCGGGCAAAAAATAATTGGAATCACCGAGAAAGCAAATATTGATTGGCGGGAATATAGAAGAACAAACAATATTGCACTTTTAAAATCTATAACCGAGAATCCGGTTGAATATATAGTGATTATTATCGGAGAAACACTTAAGTATTTTCATAAAAGTTTGCCAACTGTGTTTAGTTTGTCGATAAACTCAGAAATTTCTATTGGTTGCGGCATGGGTTCGTCTGCCGCGCTGGCTGTGTCTGTGGCAGCAGCAGTGTCAGAGTTTTTGGGAGAGAAGTGGGACCTTAAGAAAATAAACGCAATTGCCTTTCTTGCTGAGCAAAAGAGGCATGGGAATCCATCGGGAGGGGACACGAGCGCGAGTTGTTATGGGGGACTAATCTCGTACCGCCGGGAGGGAACTGACAAAAAAGTTATAGAACCACTTAACTTTTCGATACCTGTGCATGTTGCAGATAAGTTTATACTGGTTGATAGCGGAAAACCGATTGAGTCAACCGGCGAAATGGTTGCCAGCGTTGCAGCGTTCAAGGGGCAAAAACCAAAATTTGTTGAAGCGGTTTTTGAGACCCAAGAAAAGCTAACAGAACGATTAGTTTCTGCCTTAAAAAACGGCAGCGAAGATAAAATAATCTCTATTATCCAAAAGGGTGAAAAGAATTTGGGAAAGTTGGGCGTAGTTTCCCCTTTGGTAAAATCTCTTGTAAAAGAAATTGAGAAGATGGGAGGATCAGCCAAGATTTGCGGGGCAGGAGGGGTGAAAAGTGGGTCTGGGATGCTTCTTGTGTATCACAGAAATAAGATCGAATTGCAGGCCTTACTAAAAAATAAAAAGATAAGTTATTTTCCTGTTGAGCTGGGAGCAGAAGGGGTAAGGAGGGAATTATGAAGAAAGTGATAGTGTCAGCCCCTGGGAAACTCATGCTTTTTGGAGAACACGCGGTTGTTTATGGTAAACCATGTTTAGTAACCGCGATTGATCAGAGAATTTATGTTAAGGCGGAAATTTTGGAAAAGGAAGAGTTTGAACTACAGGCGCCTGATGTACAAGTACTGAGTTATAAAAAACCGATAGGTGAGGTTGGAAGAGGAGATGTTACTAGGGGCGCGAGGTTTGTTGAGATGGCTGTGAGGAATTTTCTGGATAAAATCCACTTAAAGAAATCCCCCCAACCCCCTTTAACAAAGGGGGAGAAAAAGGCTTCTCTGATAAAGGGGGGGCACAAGGAAGTTTTAATAAGGGAAAATTATCTACTTTCCCCCTCTTTACTAAAGAGGGGTCAGGGGAGATTTATTGGAGGTATTAAAATTACCACCAAATCGGATTTTTCTACGCAGTTTGGACTTGGGTCATCATCCGCGGTGACCGTCTGCACGATAAAGGCTTTATCCGAGTTATTTGAGGTAAAGCTATCTAAACGGGAAATTTTTGATGTTGCGTATAAAACAATTCTTGATATTCAAGGGCGAGGATCGGGGTTTGATGTGGCGGGGTCGGTTTATGGAGGGGCGTGGGATTTTGTGACAGGTGGAAAAACTATTGAGCAGTTGGCTATTAGCTCTTTGCCGCTTATTGTTGGATATAGCGGAGTAAATGCGGATACGGTGGAGATTCTTAAAAGGGTAAAGGCGTCTTTTGCAAAAAAGGGGGGGTGCCTAAGCCAGATTTATAATGGTATTGAGGATTTGGTAAACAGAGCAAAAGATGCTTTGGTTGAAAAAGATTCGCAGAAGCTTGGCGCTTTGATGAACAAAAATCAAGAGTATTTGCATGAGCTTGGAGTGAGCAGTGAAAGATTAGATAGGATGACCAGGGCGGCTTTTGATGCTGGGGCATATGGAGCGAAGTTGTCTGGGGCGGGCGGGGGAGATTGTATGATAGCATTAGCGGCAGAGGGGAAAAGAAAGGACATAGAAGAAGCAATTAATAAAGCGGGAGGAGAAATTATTAAGGTAAAAACTAATGCGGAAGGAGTTAGAGTTGAAAATTGATATGAAAGCAACGGCAATCGCGCCATCGAACATTGCGTTTATAAAATATTGGGGGGTTAAGGACGCGGGACTTCGTTTGCCAACAAACGGGAGTATTTCGATGAATCTTTCGGGGCTGTTAACAACTACGACCGTTGAGTTTAATCAAGACCTAGAGGAGGACATTGTAATTATTGGCAATAAAGATATTCAGAGGGAGGCAGGGCGAGTAAGTTCACATTTAGACCGGGTCAGGAGAATGGCAAAGATTAAAACGCGAGCAAAAGTTGTCTCGATAAATAATTTTCCGATCAGCACGGGACTTTCATCCTCAGCATCAGGGTTTGCCGCTTTGACTGTCGCCGCGTCAAACGCGGCTGCGGCCGTGTCAAACGCGGCTGCGGCCGTGTCAAACGCTGTTGGCTTGCAACTTTCGGGAAAAAAGTTATCAATACTGGCGCGGCTTGGTTCTGGTTCGGCGTGCAGATCAATTCCTGACGGGTTTGTGGAGTGGATTGAAGGGGATTCGAATGAGACGTCATATGCTGTTTCTTTGTATCCACCTGACTACTGGGATATTGTGGATATTGTCGTAATCATAAGCAGGGAGAAAAAGGAGATTAGCTCAAGCGAGGGGCAGCGGTTGGCCTTGACTAGTCCGTTTTTCTCAACAAGATTGAGTAGAATACAGGGAAAAATAGATTTACTCAAAAAATATTTGCGTGATAAAAATTTTACCGCATTTGGAGAATTGATAGAAGCTGAAGCTTTGGAACTGCACTCTATTTATCTAACCTCTGTGCCACCGCTTATATACCTTCGTCCAGAGACTTTAAGCATTATGCAAAGGGTTAAGAAGTGGCGAGAGGCAGGTCTTTCTGTATATTTTACGCTTAATACAGGGCAGGATATTCATCTTATCTGCCAAAAATCAGATCAGGTAAAAGTCCAGGAGCAACTTGCCTCTATGCCTGAAGTTAAGCGGGTAATAGTTAATTATCCTAGTAAAGGCGCGTGGCTAACTACAGAACACCTATTCTAATCAAACTTTTTCAATAAGGCGTTTGTTTCTGAAAGCTCAGCCGCGTCAGACGCGGTCAGTCCTGAGGTTGTTTTGAGATTTTTTTCAAATTGGACTGTTAAAGTTTTTTATTTAGAATTCTTCTAGATCAACAATTGTTCTTTTTAACATCTCTTTTAGATTTTTTCGTCCATAACCACTTTTAAGATATTCTTCTCTTGCCATTGCGTCCTCCTTGTTAGTGAAATATTCGTAGTGAATAAGCTTGAGAGGTCTTCGGAATTTTGTTGCGGTTACTTCACCTTTTGCGTGTTTAATAAGTCTTTGTTTAAGGTTGGCCGTGAATCCAATATAAAAGCCTTTATCTTTAAGGCTATAGAGGATATAAGCGTAGTATTTATTGTTTGAAACGTCAGACGTTTCAGTCATTTTTGAAAATATATTTTTAAGTGTCGCGTCGAACGCGATCACCTTGCAAACGCTCTTCGCTAAGTGCGAAGGAACGTCAGACGTTCCTGACGCCGCGTTTGACGCGGTGGAGATGTCCGGCAATGAACCGGAGTCCGAGTAAAATTATCTTATAACTTCTACAAGCTTAGTCAATTATTCGATTTCGCTTTACCTTTTCCAATTGACAGGAATGGTCAAGCAAAGGTCTACCGCGTCAGACGCGGTTTTATAAATTCGATATAAAGATTAACCATCTTTATATTATATCCTCACCTGTGTTTATGCCCATACGATCCCGGTGAGGGAAGATGTGTATAGACAGGTCAACGCCTTATCGCTTAAGCAGCGAGATATGCAGGTTGTGCATATGTTGGGGCATTGAACCCTCCGTCAACTGCCTTTGCGACATATTGGCGGATGCTACGAATTGAATCGTTAGCATTTATATTTTTGATCCATTTTACGGCTTTGAATCATTGCCGGCTTGCAGTTTTTAAGGTACTTTTCCCGTCGAATCAAGTCATCCCCCTACAAAAATCAATATTTTTAATTTTTAGAAGGGAACATTGATTTTAAAAATTATTTTTTAAAGCTTCTTCTATATCTCTGTCAATGTCCTTGCGTTTGAGTGCTTCTTTTTTCTCGAATTTCTTTTTGGATTTACCCAAAGCTAATTCGAGCTTGATAAGATTGTTCCTAGTATACAACGAAACAGGCACAATTGTCAAGTTTGTGCCTTCGGTTTTGCCTTTGAGGCTGATGATCTCTTTTTTGTGCAGAAGCAGCTTGCGGGTGCGTTTGGGGTCATATTGCTCCGGCCGTGCGTATTCGTAGGGGAGGATTTTGGCATTGACTAGATATGCCTCGCTGCCAATAATACGCACAAAGCTTCCCGTGAGGTCAGCTTGACCAACTCTTAAAGCTTTGACTTCGGCGCCTGTCAGATTGATGCCTGCCTCGAACCTATCTTCGAGACGATAGTCGAAATGCGCTCTGCGATTTGTGATTTTCATACCTACTTGCGATAGAAGTTTTTTATTTACCAGCGTGTTTTTTTATAAGCTTTAGTAATCTCTTATCTTTACTGATAAGTTCTAGACCTAGTAATTGAGCAGAAGCGACAATTATTTTGTCGTGCATTTCAAGTTTGCCTTTTATTCTGATCGTTTGCGCTACGACATTTATATCAAGGGGTGTAACGACATATTTACTGTTAGGCAGATTTTTTATAAAAATGTCAAAATATTCTGCTTGCCCTTTTTTTTGTAGAAGGTGAAATAGCTCTAAAAGAACTATCGTAGGCAAGATCAATTCTTCCGCTTTCTCAAGCAAGTGGTATATTTCTTGAGAAAATTTATCTTTTTGATCGGTAAGACTCCAAAAAAGAATGTGTGTATCTAGTAAGAAACGCGTAGAATTGTCGTTTGGCTTATTTGACATATTTTTCTACGTCAAAGTCGAAAATCTCTTTTTGCGCATTTTCTAATTCTTTGTCTTTTATTTTCAAGCCCTTCCACAATCCTGATAAATTACTTTTTTTGTAAGATTTTTTGATTGTTTCTGTTTGTAAAAGAGTTTTTAGATCGTAAAGCTCTTTTTCAATCGTTTCAATTTTTGTGACAATTTGTGTATTCATAATAATTCCATTATAATCATGTTGGATAATTTTTGCAAGCTGAATAGGGGTGATAGAAAAGTTTATTCCCGTGGTGAGGTGGCATCAAAGATAATTTCTTCAGAAGGATAATACCAATTTTCCATCAGTTTACCATAATCTTCAGCCTGCTCTGCACGTTTTAAGCGCGTTAATTGCTCTTCGCTCATCTTTGCCCGGGTTTCAGGAGAATGTGGCTTGAGCTTTTTACCTTTTCTTAACTCAGCTAAATGTTTTATGTGTGCGAGTTGTGCCTCAGACGCCGATTTACCTTTTTTGGCCTCACTCATCTTAGCACGGGTTTCAGGAGAAAAAGGCCTGCGCGTTTTGCCTCTGAGCGCTTCACCTATCTTTGCCTTGTGTTCAGGAGAAAAACTCTTACCTTTTTTGGCTACGCTAATCTTTGCCTTGTGTTCAGGAGAAAAAGTTCTTGGTATTCCGGTTAATTTGTGTCTTAGTAGGATATCTAGTGGATATTGTTGTTGGAGTTCAAGTGGAGAAGCTTCCCAAAGCGTTTGGAAACCTGTTTTCAATAATTTGTGTGTTCTTTGCAAGCTAACACCGGTAAAAGGTGCCAACTCCCGTAATGTAAGTTGCGGTTTGGTGACAGCATGAGCCATAAATATTCTCTGCCGTTCATCAAGCTTTTCACTTGCACCGGCTGCATATGCTTGCTGCACAAAGGCAAGTTGTTGATCAGATATTCGTGAAACCTTTCTCTTATCTGCTTGCGCAGGTTGTTCTGGTGGCGAAACTATGTGTTGATAAATTTCTGACATACTAAATAAGTATTATAGGCTATGTATTCTAGTTTGTCAAGTTTTCGTTCAGCCTCGTGCAGGAGATGCACTCGGTATGTTATACTAACAGTATGCTTACGAAGTTGGAGATAAAAAAAATAAAAAATATTCTTTTCTCTAAACTTGATGCTGCACTGTATTCGGTTTTTATTTTTGGATCGCGTGCTACAAATACCAACCAAAAATATAGCGACATTGATATAGGGATTGAAGGAGGCACTTTAAGTCCAAAGACAAAAATAGAACTAGAGGAAGAATTTGAAGAATCTGATCTTCCATATAATATAGAAATTATAGATTTCTCATCTGTTACAGAGTCTTTTAAACAAGTAGCAAAACAAAGGATTATTCCTCTATAAAAATATGCTAACGAAAAGACAAGCACAACTTCGAGACTTACAGATAGCTGCCAAGCGGCTGCAGGAAGCACTTGATATGGAAAAAGATGATATTGTGCGGGACGCTGTTATTCAACGGTTTGAATTCACTTTTGAATTAACTTGGAAAACAATAGCAACGATTTTAAGAGAGAATGGTATAGATTTTAAAGGAGTTAAGTCTGTGTTTAGAGACGCGGCGCGTATAGAATTACTACAAGAACTAGAGACATGGTTTTCATATTTGGAAGCAAGAAATTTAACTACTCATACTTATGACCTCGAAGTCGCGGAAAAAGTTTACATACGCGCAAAAGAGTTTAGTAAAGATTTAAAAACCCTCCTCCCAAAACTTGCCGATTATTAATTTTAAACAACTCTTAACTTAGAGAGGGAGTTCGTAGATTTTGTTGCCTGAAAGGACTAGGGCTTTGTGGTCTTTTTCGAAGATTTCGAAGTCCTTCGACTGGCTCAGGATGCCGGCTGTATATTGATTTTGGTACTTCCCGTCTTTCCCGAGTTTGACAATCCGGCTGTTGTAATTGTCGAGAATGTAGAGATTGTCAGTGTCAGTATCCGTCGCGATTTTGGTCGGGTTTTTCAGAGGCTTGTCAAGGCCTGTAATGCTAAAGGGTTCTCCAACGCCTTTTGTGTATTTGAGTATTTTGCCGTCTTGCGTCAAAATCCAGACTGAGCCGTCAATCGCAAGGCTTGAGGCATGGGTAAGATCGGGGGGTGTTTCTTTAAAGTAATCGGTTTTGCCAAAACCGTTTGCGCCGGCGACAAATTTGAGTACGCCGGATTTTCTATCCAAAATATAAATATTCCCTAAGTAGGGGGAAAGGGCAGTGGGTGCATTCCAGTCATTATCGTTGGTTATGATGTCTTTTCTTTTGGCGCTCACTTTGTCGATTGAGGTAACGGCTTTGCTTGTTAACTCATAGATTGCGGAATCGTCTTGTGCAAAAGATAGTGCATGACTACTTTTTTCAATGCTGAGAAGGTCGTTATCTTTAACCTCCGCAATCTTTGGGGTAATTTTATTTATGGGGGCGGACGCATTATTTAACTGCGCCTCTATTTTATTTAACAGGGATTTAAGAGTCATTTTCTCAGTGGAGCCGTTTTTGAATTTATCAAGGTTATTTTTGATAATACTTGCGGCCTTTGCGAAATCTTGACTTGCCAAGCTTTGATTTAGTCCGGTTAGGCCTTTTCCTTCATCATATTTTTTCCGGGCAAGCAATGCCACTTGTGTATAAAGTGTTTTGTATTTGGCGTTTTCCTGCCCTGTTTTGGTTATTATTATGCCTCCTATTAGCAGGATTATGATTACAAGGCTTATGAAGAGAGAAATTTTTTGTTTACGGCTGAGGCGGATGGTTGGCAGTTTAAATTTAAAGAATGAAGAAATCCCCCCAACCCCCTTTAATAAAGGGGGCGAAGGGGGATTTTGTTCGTCGTTTTCCTTGAGCTCCGGTTCCGGGGTCTGTTCTTGTATAGAGCTTGCTGTTTGGGCTGAACCGTTGTAGGAGATTATGATCGCGGCTTGGCTGCCGTCCTCTTTTTCATGAACATGAGGGGAGAGGCTTTCGGCGATATCATTGGGAAGCTCCAGTTTGAAGGCTTCAGAGATATTAAGCTCGGATACATTTTGCCTAAAGTGATCGGTTTGAAGAAGGATTGTGTCACCCGGCTCAAGTAAGCCTGACGCGGAAAGGATCAAGGGGACTTCGTCTTTTTTATCAAGGAGCATTCCCAGTTTGTCCGCCCGTTTCATAATGATGCGTCCTTTGCCAACGATAAAGAGATAGAGTACGTTTTTGGTAAAGTAGGCAATGGCGGCATCGGTTTGGATACCGCCATCCAGATTTTCCAAGCTTTTTTCTATGGAGATCTGTATAGATTTGAGATTCTTTTCCTGCAATGTGAAGAATTCCGCTTCAAGACTACTGAAGATATCTTTGCCTATCGCGGGTAAGACTAAGTTCTCTTTTTGCTCGTCTGTTACTGTGAGAGAAAGTACGGCAAAGAGACTGCCCGCGTTATAGACTTGTGACCATGAGAGCGGGGTTGGGGTTGCCACAATTTTGGCAAAGGTAAGACTTAATTTGGCTGCAAGAAAATCTGACTCGGGCATTACTTATACTATAACAAGAGTGATGAAAAAAAGCGAGAGTACAAGGAGGAAATAAGTAAGCGCCACGGTTTTGATAGAATTGGCCGCTGTCCTGGGAGGGAAGAAGACGATCCTGTTTAAGGCCAAAATTTTATTATAAACAAAGAAACTAATTATCGCATATAGCAAGATCATTGTTAAGGCTACAATTTTGACCGCTAATGATAGATCCAAGCCAGTGATGTTCATTGTAAATTGCGGAGCCTCCAACATATTTTAATCTCCTAATAATTTGCTTATAAGATCAACAACTTCCGCGGGATGCGGAATGCTTTCAAACACAAAATCCTCCTTGCCTTTAAATGTAGCCACTGTGTGGGCTACGACATCTCCGTAATCAAAAAAAGAAGAAAAAAATCCTTTTTGCTTATACACGACATCTTCAATTTCCGATAATTGTGTTATGGCAATATCGATAAAGGTAAGTTGCATAAAATCAATATCGATCATTCTTCTTTGGGTTATTATTCCGATATTGTAAAACCAATCAACATAATTATAAAAGGCAAAACCCAAAACAATTAAATAATAGAATAAATACAGAATTATCGTAAGGGAGATCGAGATAGCCGGCAATTGAAGATTGATCATATGCAAAAGGATGGAAAACAACATAGGAATAAATAAAGCTATAAAAGTTAATGCGATCCATAAAAAATTGGTTGCGAAATGATGCCGCGTGAAGATAATTATACGTTCATCTTTTTCCTGGTTGGCAAAAGTCATACCATGCGGGTTGTGAACCAGCGCCGCGAATATGCCTGGCGCCCCCGGGATGCCGGAGGGCAAGATCGGCTTGCGATTGGTTTTTGTCTTTGGCGCGGTGAAAATGTCAGGCATAATTATTTCTTTTCTATATTA
>OBEQ011395193.1_pt1 | contig 14662 bp, 10 predicted proteins | sample 1670901 | NCBI WGS metagenome assembly OBEQ01 (sample SAMEA104232315, study PRJEB22302) | groundwater metagenome | biome: forest; feature: aquifer; material: groundwater | place: USA | collected 2011-08-07 | depth 5.4 m
AAGCTAGAATATAGACATAATACATATGATAAAAGTGTATTATATTCTACTGGATTCCCGCGTACGCGGGAATGACAAAATAGTGTGTAAAGACAAAATAGTGTGTAAAGACAAAATGTTGCGTAAGGTGAATTACTAATAAAAAGCTAGGGTGATATCACCGCTGGCTTAGTGATCCTTTCAAAAAGGATAGAAGGGGGTAGTGCAAACACATTTTTGAAGATGAAAATTTTTGGATGGTCATAGACAGTGAAGCTTTCATCTGCCCCATCATCATTGGTCGCCAACTGCCAACTGCCAACCGCCAACTGCGGATAGCTTGTAAACTCCGCCACTTTTTGAAATCCTAGTCCTCCGGAAAAGAGCTCTCCATAGTAGTTGGCGGTGGAGGGGTAGCATCTCCCATTGGCAACTTTGGTACAATCCCGCAATTTTACCAGAGGCACCCAGAGGCGATTGGAGGCGATAATCAGATAGTCGGCTTGAGCTAAACGTTTCGTCAGCGTGTCCCATTTCCTGTCGTCATCGGGAATATCATAAAGGGTCATCTCTACAAATTTATACTGCTCGGAAAGCGAGAGAGGAAGCCGATCATCCCAGTGCTCGATAGCAAGTGTCGATCCGGATGGAATATTCTCATGGATCCATTGATCGGCTTCTATGCGCGTATGGGGATGGGTGTAAATGGAGAGAAAAGCGAGTGGCCAAAGGAGAAAGGAGAGTAAGAATAGAAAATAGAGAGGGGAGAATAGAGAATGGATTTTTTTCAATTTTACCTTTTGCATTTTTCTTGTGAACAAAGCTAAAACTCCAACAAGAACGTATGCTGCAAAGATTGCCAGCATCGGGTAAATCGGTAAAAGATAGCGCATGAATTTGACGGCCGAGTTGCCCATGAAAAGGAAATACACTGTGGCAAATGAAAGAAGAATGGTTGCACTTCCAAAAGAGTTATTGATGAGAAACTGGAATTTAAACCCTTTTCTCGCAAAACCCACACACGTTTTAGTCCATACCAAGGCACAAACCACAAATCCTAACAAAGATGCAATTCCAAGAGGTAGTCCCATTCCCCAGAGCAGGAGATTTTTTATAAAGTACCAATAGGGTGTCGATCCGACATACTGGAGAGTAAAGGGAAAGATATAGGGATCCACGCGCATGCGCGTTTGTTCAGCCATCTGTGTCTTAAACAAAAGGAAATCAATGAGCGCATAGGGCATGGTGAGAGCGAAAAATAGAGCGCCAAATACAATGATAAAAAAGAGAGCAGAAAGCGTCATCTTCCAATTGCGATAACGCATGATGTGAAAGAGAAGTGCTATGCCGATAGGGATAAAAAGAAGCACTGCAGTGATTTTTGTGGCAATGGCAAGTCCGGTAGCTATGCCAATGACCACAGGATACCAATTCCACTCTTTTTCGCCGATTCGGATGAGAAGGTAGATGGTAAATGTAGTGAGAAACGTGAGTGGAATGTCGGAAATGAAAAAGTGGGAAGACTGTATTGGCAATACGCTTATCGCATAGAAGAAAGAAGCTAGGAGAGGCAAAGCACGAAATCCGAAATCCGATTTAGAAATTAAATTTTTTGCAATTAAATACACCACCATCACCGTTCCAACGTCAAATAGAGCAGAGAGTAATCGTCCCACAAAGAGCATACCGTCGTAACGGTCTAGCCCAACCCAAGAGCTTGCGTACTTTAGAAGATAAATAGGAAAGCTGCCGTAGGCAAAAAAATTTGGATTGAGTGGACTTTTTGGGGTGAAGAGGGTTTGCCGCTCTGCATCCGTCTGCGGCAGGTGCAGTCGGTCGGCGACCATGATGATTTGCCGCTCATCAGGATGCAAGTGGTAGCCCTGGTCCCATAAAATGCCGTAAAGCCGCAGGAAAGCGGCGAGAAAAATAATGCTTACGAAAATGGCTAAAGGAATTTTTTGAAAACGCGTAATACCCCCTGTTCCCACCCCACAGTATGCGTGATGCCTGGTTTTTTTGCTTTAATCATACTGTAGTGATCCAAGTACCATTGGTAGGCTTTGATGAGCGCTTTACTATTGGAGTACTTCGGTTCCCACGACAGCACAGTACAGAGTTTATCTATTGATACGAAAGAATCTTTATCGGCAGTGTCGTAGACCCACTGGTAGAGTGGAGAGACGCCAATTTTTTCAAAAAACCAGAGCGCTTTTTTGACGGGATAGGCAGGTGTGGTGAAAAGCTTGGCGCCGGAATGAGCAAAGGCAAAAAGGCTTCCTAAGTCGTTCTCCACTGTACCAAATTCTTTGGCTCCAATGTTAAAAACATCGTTATATTCCTTTTTATTTTTTTGGGTAAAGCGGTAGATAGCCTCAACAAGATCATCCACATCAAGAAGCTGATAGCGGTTGTGGCCATTGCCAACCACAGGAATGCGTTTGCCATCGTGAATCCAGTCAAAAAGAATCTCAAATACTCCAAGTCTCCCCGTGCCGACAAACGTTTTGGGACGAAAAATAGTAATCGGCGCGCCTGCACGCATGGCTTCAAAGCAGTGATTCTCGGCTGCAATTTTTGAGTGGCCGTAGGCGCCTACTCCTACCAACGGATCACCTTCCATGATTGGGTGCTTTTTGGGTACACCATAGACAGCTGTTGAAGAGATATAGATGAGGCGCGCAACACCGTTTTTTTCTGCTGCTTCAATCACATTTCTCGTGCCGTCGCTATTTACCGTGTAAATATCTTCCTTTTTCCAAAGCGGCAAGGCAGCTGCGGCATGGATGATGATGTCTTGTTGTTTGCATGCCTCCTGCAGTTTATCTTTGTCCCGAATATCCAGCTGCAAGAGTTTGTAGTTACCGGGGTATTCCAAACGGTCAAAATCATGAATGTCAAGTAAAGTCAGATTGTGTTTCTTTTTCTCAAAATATGAGGCCAGATGGAGCCCTAAAAATCCTGCGCCTCCGGTGATGAGTACATTCATGGCAAAATTATACCGGCTCATGGGCGAAAGCGGAAGTAGAGAAGTGCGAAGAGCGCGCTATAGGCATCTTTGAGAGTCAACTTCTTTCCAGCCAGATGAGAACGGCCTCTATACGATATAGGCACTTCAACGATGGGGATTCCAAGCTTAACCAGTTGAACGGTGATTTCCGGCTCTATGTCGAAGCGGCTACTTTTCAGCTGCATGCGCTTGGCGGCACGGGTAGGAAGGAGTTTGTAGCCTGTTTCCATATCGGTAAGCGTGGTTTGGCAGAGAAAGTTCGTCATAAAGGTTAAAAATCTATTGCCCAAAATGTAGAGCAGCGGCATAACGGGATTTTTTTTCATAAGTCGTGATCCGTACACGGCTGCTTCAGGGTTATTTTTCACCTCTCCAATAAGAAGCGGAATTTCCTCGGGGTCATATTCAAGATCGGCATCCTGGATAAGGATGTAGTCGCCCGAGACTTTTTTGATACCACTTTGGAGGGCTACTCCTTTGCCGCGATTCGTCGGATGAGTAATTATGCGTATGTTGTTTTTTGACACGGTTTTGGCGTAAGTAGAGAGTATTTTTGCCGTACCATCTGTCGATCCGTCGTTTATGACAATAATTTCTTTTTTCCATGGTATATTCACTTTTTCTACTTTGGAAAGAACCTGGTCAATTGTGGATTCTTCGTTAAATACGGGAATGAGAATGGAGAGACGCATATGTTTATAAATTAGCAAATTGCAAATTGACAAATTATCAAATTATCCATATTAAATCTTGAGGAGTTGGCGATAGTCATTGGCGGAAAGTGCTTTTGTTTTTTTATAGATTCGAATTACGGGGTGATCAAAGACTGTCCAGGTCTCTTCAGCATTTTCATCGGGAAGATATCCATTGGCTATGCTACTTGTAAATGAATGGAGGATACTGGGATTATATGGAATAGAAGGATATGATGAGGCAATGGGGAGAATGGTAGGGAATGACGAGAATCCTTTTTGCGGGGTAAATCCGAGTTGCTCCGAGAATAATAGTTTGTAGTACGAGGCGAGCAATGGAAATTTTTCCTCTTGTTTTAGCGCGTTTGCAAACAGTCTTCGAGAGGGGATGAAAATATAATCACTTGCTACAAGTTCATCAATAAGTTTTTCCCCAATATGTGGATCGGTATCAAGGTTGTAAAAGTCGAAAGAGACAGGGTGCAATATATAATTCTGTTTTGTGGGTGCGCCAAGGGGAATATCAATCACATTGGCTGTCTCGGAGAGGACGTGGGCACCCGATGGAATGTTGTCATAGATCCATCGGGAGGCGGTAACACGGACATCATTGTGAATGTAGATGGACATGAAAGCAAGACCGGGAAGAATTGCAAGGAAGTAAAAACTAGGAAGTAAGAAGTAAGGAAATGAATTTCGGAAATCCTGCATAATCCCTTGCTTCTTGTTTACTTCTTGCTGCTCTGCTCCATGATCTTTTCCAAAGTTTTGGCGGATTGAGATTAGGACATATATGGCAAAAATAGAAAAAAGCGGAAATATGGGTGTCATAAAGCGAACCCATTTGGCATACACGAATGCATTTGGCAACAGGTACCCTACAAAGGCTGCAACAACGATGCCAAGCATAGGGGCTGCCGGATTTTTTCTTTTTTGCGGCCAAATACAGACAATGACTGCCAGTAAAAAACCAATTGTTCCCAATATAAAAATGACGGGTCCGAGGGCAAAAGGGAACACATGCGTTATTTGAAACAGGAGCGGCTGTGTCTGTTCAAATTGACGGGTATAGAAAACTTTATCATCGCCGCGGGCCACATTTACTTCATAGCGTGTGCTTCCTCGAAAGTCATCGAGGGAAATAAAATTAAATGGGGAAGAGAGAACGTAGATGAAGACGGATGCGCACAAAAGAAACGCTCCCATAAAGATAAAACGCAAAAGAGTGACAAGAAATAATTTGATTTTTTTTGCACTCTTTAAATCCTTTGTCAGTTTTATAAGTAGTGCCACAAAGAAAGGGAAGGCAAATGGAAGAGCAGAGAGTTTGGTTCCGAGCGCTGTCCCCATGACGATAGGGAAGAGAACAAGAGTTGCGGCTTGGTGCTTAGAGGAATCGGAAAGTAATTTTATCGATAGATAGATAATAATCATAAAGAAAAAAGTAAGCAGACTCTCTGTGGTTCCAAAATGTGCAGATTGAATAAGTCCCGGTATGAATACGCTGAATAATGCGGATAATAAGGCTGAATAATGAAGACTCGCTTTATCAAACAATAATTTTGAGATTAGGTAGACTACAAAAACTGTTAATGTAGATGCCACAGCTGACCAGAACCGGAGCCAGAAAATGGCTTGAGGAAATGTGAGGTTGGTTATCGGTTGCCCGTCTGGCGAGGCAGGTCGGTTGTCAGTTATCAGTTGTTGCCCCCCAGTGATGAGATTGGAGTAGGTTTGTGCGAGGGCGTTCGTTGTGATTCCAGAAAAAAAAGCCAGGTAGAGAGGAAATTGGCCGTAGGCGAAGAAGTGGGGGTTGAGATTGCAGACTGGCTGTTGGCTGTTGGCTTTTGGCTTTGGGTTTGTAAGTTGGAAACAATCCTGCAACTCTCCCATGTTCTCGGGTAGTCGGAGTTGCGTAATGGCACTTGCCATATTGCGTTCATCGGGATTGAAAAAGTAGGGTGCATCAAAAAGGAGGTTGTAGAAGCGAAGCACTGCTGCCATGGTGAGGATGAGGATAAGCAAGATTTTTTGGTTGGGGAGTGGCTTCATGAAGATAAAATAGCAAATTTTCAGATTCCATACACAATAAAAATAATGAGTATGCCCCAGATAAGAATAGATGTTACCAAGGGTTTATCTTGTGTCACGAGCGCTTCCGGCTTTTCGCCGACTGGCTTTTCATAGATAAGCTGGGCATAGCGCATGATGCCATAGAGAACGAAAGGAAACGTGAGGATGAAAAGTTTGCGCCCGATTACTTGAGGAAAAATAGTTGCGATAAGGCCGCCAAATGGCCCTTCAAGTGAGGTTGGCGCCGTTTCCAAAAAGGAAAAAAGAGAATATGCAAGGATGGTGGCTGTAGCAAATGTAGAGGTATAGAAATCAAGAAGTCGCATTCTGTAGTGCGCCAGTGTCGGTCTTGTTTTTTCCCCTTCAAGCTCAAGCTCGCTCCTTCTCTTGCAACTGGCTATAAAAAGTGACAAAAAAACGACAGTGAGTGTAAGCCAGATAGAGAGATGAAAGCCAGTGAGCACTTCACCCGCAAACACACGGAGAAAAAAGGAGACTGCAATTCCCAATATATCCATCACCGCAATCTTTTTTAAGAAAAGTGAATAAAAAACGTGTACAAGAAAAAAAAGAGCAGTCACAAAGAAAAAGGGAATCCCCAAGAAAAATGCTCCAATCAGACCGATCAGAGAGAGGAACATCATCATTTCCATGGCGGTATTGACAGATACCAGTCCCATAGCGACGGGACGCTTTTTTTTATCCGGATGGAGGCGATCATATGGGAGGTCGACGATATCGTTTAAGAGGTAGCTTGCCGAAGAGAGAGCATTAAAAACGAGAAATCCAAAAAAAGAATGAAGCAGAAGATCCATGTGGAAGAGTTGACTCGTAAAAATGACAGAAGCAAAAAGACTAAGATTTTTAATCCATTGATTGGGGCGAAGGGCCGCGATAAGCGGCATAATAGAGCGGATGTGCTTCATCGATTGCATTGTAGTGAATTCGTGTAGTATGTAGCAAGTAGTATGTAGGAGGCAGGGTAGATTTGCTTCTTCCTTATTTCACTATGAATTTCGCTGCGGTTTGGCCCAGCTCAATTGCATAATTTGTGCCTCGGTCCCAAGGGTAGACACTATCTAAATTGGCCATATACAGAGTTGGTATGGGAGTTGTGAGGGGTGGTCGGATACGTGAGTAATTGACCTCAACAACTGGTTGGGCAAAGGGGCCGACAAATAGAAATGAATTAATGATAAATGATGAATGATGAATGTGTGGATTAAGAGAAGATAAATATGGTTTGAAGACTTCAAGAAGTTCTTCTTTGGATTTTTTAAAAAAAACATGCTCTCTTGGCAAGTAGTTTCCGATGTAAAGAAGACGATTGTTCCCGTAGTATTTTGGATCAATAAAATTGGTGTGTTCAACGAGAGCCAAAAAAGGCCAGGATGGATTGCAGATGTTGAGCCAATACGGTCTAGATTGGTGATCAGTTGTCGGTTGCCCGCCCGCCCGCCTCGCTGAGTCAAAGCTGGCTGGCGAGGCAGATCGGTGCTCGGTAACAGGGGGGAGAAAGGGTTCTGCCAGTTCAAGTACGAGATTAAGAGCATGGAGATGGGGGATTGATTGGAGTTGTTTCGTGTAAGACGCGGGTAATTGGGGAAAAAGTTTGATAAAAATAGGCGTTGGTAGAGTAGAGAGGACGATATCGAAGTGGTCTTTAGTCGCTTGCCCTGAGTGGAGTCGAAGGGTTGGTCTTTGGTCTTTAGTCTTTAGTCTTTGGTCTTTAGATTGGGTTGTTTCTATTCTCCATTGGGCATTCTCTCGCAAGACGCTCGTCACTTCTGTTCCCAAATATACTATTCCGCCTTGCTTTTTTATCCGCTGAACAATGGTTTCGGCAAAAGACTGAAACCCGCCTTCGATATAGCCAAGTTGCATGCTTCTCTTTTTAATCCTCGCCCAAAACCAGGCCATGTTTATTTTGTCTGCCCAGGAGCCGAATTTTCCCACCAAAATGGGTTCCCAGAGTGTTTGGTATACTTGTTTACCCATGTTGTGCAAAAGCCACTCTTTAGCAGTGGTTTTTTCGAAGTCCTGCCAGTAGGGAGTAATCTTTAGGTAGGCAAGAACTGCTCCAGTTAGCAATCGATCGGCAAGTGAAAGCAGGGGAAATTGGAGGAGGGAGAGGGGAGAGTCGAATTGATATATTGTGAGGGATTCTTGATTCTCTCCATACAAACTAGCGGTGATCGGGCGTTTGAAAAACAATTTTTTCCCCATGCCAATTTCTATGAGAAGATTGCGTGCGTGCCAGTCTGAAGTGAAAAGATGATGATACGCCTTTTCAAGTGGCCATTCCCAATGGGGCGCTTTAAATCCCGAGGCTAGACCACCTGGATAGGTCTCTTTTTCAAAGAGTGAAACATCGATCCCTTTTTGACTCAAGGTATAGGCTGCCGCAAGACCGGCAAACCCTGCCCCTAAAATAGCAACTCGCATATGGTATGAACTTATCTATTCTATCCGAAAAAGGCTAACGCCGAAAGATATTGACAAAAGAGAGGTCTCATGGTTTAATATGAGTCAGGTTACTTCAACTGAATAAATCTCACATTAGTTTCAGTATAAGTTTTTCCACTCTTTTATAAATGACGTAATTCCTGAGGTGCAATTGTTTGTTGTTTCCCGTCTGGTTACTGCAACAAAACCTCGAAAAATTCTTTAGCAAAACACGCAGATAACGCTTTATGCCAACTCGGACATTTCGCCCAGCAAAAAAAACATTTACTGCAGATGAGCTTGTAGGTAAACCGGTTGTAGGTGAAAAATCACCACCTGTTCCTCAAATCATCTCAACTGCTTCTAAACCCCAGGCAATGGGGGCTGTGAAAGTACCTAGTTCTCTGGATGCAGCGCCCGTAGTGGTATCAACAAAAGTTTCAGCTGTAGGTCCTATAAGTCCTATGAATCCTATGCCAAAAGTATTTGCACATCCTATTCCCAATGGTTCTGAAGGCATGCTTATGCCCGCAATTGGTTCGCGATTTACGGATGCATCCCAAACAGAAGCTGTCAATGGGGCACTTGACATTGCGCCTGAAGGACACGGATTCCTCCGACCTAAATTTATCCCGTCAAGTGATGATATTTACATCTCTCAATCACAAATCAGACGGTTTCTCCTGCGCGGTGGTGATATGGTTAATGGGCAAGCTAGGCCACCCAAAGACAACGAGCGGTATTGGGGCCTTCTCAAAGTGGAGAAAGTAAACGGTACACCGGTTGAGCAGATGACCAAGCGGAAAAAATTTGATGAACTCACCCCAATTTACCCCAATAGACTGATCAAACTGGAAACAGAAAAAACTCCACTTTCTACAAGAATTATTGATTTGTTGTCACCCATAGGGTTTGGACAGCGAGGTTTGCTCGTCTCGCCTCCAAAAGCGGGAAAAACAACCGTTATTAAAGAGATAGCCAACGGTGTGACCACCAACTACCCAGACGTCCATTTAATTGCAGCTCTTATCGGTGAACGGCCCGAAGAAGTCACCGATATCACCCGTTCAGTCCGAGGAGAAGTAATTGCCAGCAACTTTGATGAATCTCCAGAAGCACAAACAAGGGTTGCTGAAATAGCACTCGAGCGAGCCAAACGGCTATTGGAACTAGGTAAAGATGTCATAATTCTTCTGGACTCCATTACCAGACTAGCCCGGGCATATAACTTGGTCGTCAACCCATCAGGTCGCACTCTCACGGGCGGTTTTGATCCGGCTGCACTGTATCCTGCGAAACGGTTTTTGGGTGCAGCGCGCAATTGCGAAGAGGGAGGGTCTCTCACGATTATCGGTACGGCGCTTGTAGAAACAGGGAGCAGAATGGATGACCTCATCTATGAAGAGTTTAAGGGCACGGGCAATATGGAGCTTCACCTGGATAGAAATCTTGCTAATCGTAGGATTTACCCGGCAATTGATGTGATCCGCTCTGGCACCAGACAGGAAGAACTTCTCCTTTCGGAGGATGTCCTCAAAAAAGTCGTCACACTTCGCCACATGCTTTCACTTCTCAACGAGGGTGAAGAGCGAACGATGGCAATTATTGAACGACTCCAAAAAACCAAGTCCAATAAAGAATTTTTGGACTCTTTATCCAAAGGATAACACCGGATTCATACCGGTTTTGTGTCTTTTGGGCGCTCACTTAAATAACATATTCGCGTCACAAAGGGAGGTACCAGACGGTACCTCCCAAAGGGCCGCAATCCTAAATAATTGGATATGTTGTTTAGGAGCGTGCCCTTTGCATTTCATCCGTCGCATGTTCACCTGCTACTAACTTAGTTATCATGGCTATATTGCGTCGAGAAGGATGGAAAAAACTAGACTTTTGGATCAAGTCCCGGTACGCGGGTCTGCCTTTATGGAGAGAGAAGGTCTGGGATGAGCTGGTCCTCCTGTTTGCGGATTTCCTCACATTTTTGCGCATTTTCTGGTGGTATCTCCACACAAAGTCACGACGTGCATTTGCGCGTTTTGAAGTAGTCAAGGGCTACTTGGTTGCCTTCCTTATTGTCAAACGGGGAAGGTACAGCAGGTCATTTCTCAATCTTTCTTTTTTTCTCCTCATAGCAGCAACCGTCATCGGAGCACCGGCAATTGCGAGCTCCTATCCGGGAGTAAATGAGGATCAACTAGCGCAATTTAGCTCTCCGTCGGAAGTTTCTACATCACTGAATCAATCTGAATTGGGTTCCATAACACTGGTTTCAGCAAAGCCCCGGGATAGGGTTATTACCTATGTGGTGCAAAAGGGAGATACGCTTAATAAAATTGCGGAAACGTTCGGCGTTTCCGAAGACACTATCAAGTGGGCGAGTAATCTTGGCAGTGACCAAATTTCCATAGGCCAGGAACTCAAAATTCCTCCGGTGACGGGCGTGGTGCACACGGTGAAAGAGGGGGAAACGATTTACTCTATTGCCAAAAAATACAAAAGTGAAGCACAAAAAATCCTCAACTTTCTCTTTAACGACTTTGAAGATCTGGACACCTTTGCTCTCCGCGTCGGCCAGGTGATAGTGGTTCCTGATGGAGTAGTGCCCGAAGCACCGGCAATTGTCCATATTGCTCCTGTACCCCAAATTGTCCCCGGAGCAGGAGGCGTGTACATCTGGCCCACCCAAGGACAAATTACCCAATATCCTGTCTGGTACCACATGGCCATCGATATTGCCAATCCTGCCGCACCTGCGGTCATGGCGGCCCGAGCAGGAAAAGTAGTTTACTCCGGATGTCTCAAGTGGGGATACGGATGCCACGTCATTATCGATCATGGTGATGGGTATCAGACACTCTATGCCCACCAGCAAAGGCTTGATGCGGAAGTAGGGCAGACGGTAAGTCAGGGACAAATTATCGGGCGCATGGGGTCGAGCGGTCGATCAACGGGGACACACCTTCACTTTGAAGTACGGCGCAATGGAACTCCCATAAATCCAGTACCTTTTTTGAAATAATATCAGGAGTAGGTAGGGGCTAGGGGGTAGGGTTTAGCAAATAGCGTCTAGTTAGGGTAAAATTGTGTGGTCTATAAACTAGTCACTAGTTACTAGACCCTAGTTTCTGGGCCGTTAGCACAGTTGGTAATGCGGGACGTCAAACGTCCCAGCCACGTTCGACGTGGCGCCGCACCCGGGACGTACAATGGGCTCGTAGTTCACCTGGTAGAACACTCGGTTCGCATCCGAGAGGCAGGCGGTTCGAGTCCGCCCGAGTCCACCACAGCCCAGTTTTACGTCCTGAACATTGCGGAGATCGCCGGTTCGAATCCGGCACGGTCCACCATTTCAGATTTGCCGAAGAAATTGTCTCGGGGCTTCGCCCCTCGGCATTAGTTTATACCAAGAAATTTCAGAGGGTTTTGAATCAACGCACACATTCTGCTACAATATAAACACTATGAAAAAAACCTCTCAAAAATTGCTTTCTAAGATAGCCTCAAAAAAGGTTTTAAAACAGAACGCCCATGCGCTGAAATCTTACAACTACTACAAGGAAACATCCGATCTTCTTGATCGGACTGATATTGCGTTGGGTAGAAAACCGGCTTTCAAGGTGGCTACTGGTTCAACGCTTAATTTTGAAATTAACCAGTATGGAATCGCCTCAACCACAACGTAAAAAGTTTAAGACTACGCAAGATTGGCATGATTATTTTGCCACTGCTCAACAAGCAGGGCAACCTATAACTACCAAGGATTTATTTGAGCTTCGCAAAGCTTGCTACGAGGAAATTGAAAAACGTCGTGGCCGTCCACTTCTCATTTACGCTACGAAATTTTTGGAGGGTGTCCCGCAAAACGCTCCTAATACGATTGATCTTTCAGATGTCGACGGCTTTACGGACCTTATCAATTCAGTAAAGGGCAACAAATCTATCGACGTGCTTCTGCATAGTCCGGGCGGAAGACCGGACGCAACGGAGCGCCTTGTTTGTTTATTGCGTGATAAGTTTGAAGAAATAAATTTTCTTATTCCACACTCTGCCTATTCGGCGGCTACAATGTTGGCTTTGTCTGGTAATTCTATCGTTTTGCACTCTAGCGCGATTTTGGGACCAATTGACCCACAAATAAATGGTGTTCCCGCCCGTTCTATCAAACGAGGTTTTGAGAAAGCAAAAGAGAGAATTGCCAAAGAGGGCCCCGAGGCTTTGCCAGCATACATCCCGCTCATTGAAAAATACTCGCTTGAACTATTGGAGCTTTGCGAGGATTCAGAAAAATTATCAAAAGAGCTTGTTTCGACTTGGCTCAAAAAATATATGTTCAAAGGCGAAAATAATGTTGATAAGAAAATCAAAAGGGCTGTAAGCTACTTTTCCGATTACGATACGCATTTAATGCACTCACGCCCTCTGCCTATGGATAAGCTTACCGCCTTTGGTTTGAAAATTGAGCTTGCCGACGATACACTTCAAGATTTACTCTGGGAGTCATATATTTTGCTCAACGGATTTTTCAATGTTAGTCCGTTTGTGAAGTTATACGAAAGTGCGCACGGCGTATCGTGGGGCAAGCAGTTTCAGCAGATTTTCGTTGGGCCGCAACCTCAACAGAAAATCAAACCGCAATAATAATTCAGATGGGCCCCCTATTTTTTCCGAAAACCCCGAGTCCGCATTAGTTTTCAGGGTTCTCCGCAAAATCTCCCGTAAAATTGTCTTGGCAGCATAAAAGATTAAAATTTAATCAGTCGTTTAAGTTTTCTTCTACTTATCCAGAGTGCAACAAAAAGAAGCGCACATCCCAGCAAAAGAACTTTAACATTTGACGTTTCATATTTGGCTTCAACTGTGTGTGTGCCGGTGGTGATAGGAATGCCGATGAAGAATGGGAAGACGATCATTTTTTCGGCTTTGTTCCCATCAACGTAGACCTTCCAGTTCGGGTGATAGGTGGCTTTAAAGACGACAAAACAATCCGTGCAATTTTGATCTACTGTTACACGCGTAGTGTACTCCTGCCCAGCTTTCACCCGTTCATCACTAAACTTTGCAGAAGGTGTTGAATAGTTAGAAGGTAACCCGAGGGGTGAGAGGCTAAATATACTTACATCTTTTCCATCTGCCTGACCCATTTGCGACCATTGATATGTTGTACTGTCGATCATGTTGATATTGTGGATTGTCGAGGGAATTCCTCTTTTATCAAAAGTAAGGATGGGGAAAATCTTTTTTTCCACAAGAGGGGACGTCAGCCAGAGGTGGACGAGATTGGCATAGTTGGTTCTGTTTGCATACACAGCTAAGTTTGATTTGCCAATCGTAAAATATCCTCCTGTTGAAATTTCGGAGAGGATGTATTTACCGTAAGTACCAATACGTTTGACAAAATCGGGGAATTTAACTGGTTCAGGAGAAATCACATAACGGAAGTTGTACAAATCATACAGGTGTTTGAAGCGGTCATCAAAAAACTGCTCGGTATCAGAATTGGGCGACCACGTTTCGGGCATAAACTCGCCTACCTCAAATGCATTGACAGAAAGGGCCATGTAGAGCTTGGTATCTCCCACAGACTGATCTTTTCCCCAGTAGCCGGGTTTGCCTGCATAGACCCGTCCAGAGGGAAGAGTATGGAGAGCATTTAATAAGGATGTAAAAGAAGGTTGATCCTGTTTAAATCGGACATTGGCTGTGTTGAGCCAAGTCGCATTGGGGTTGGCATAGGTGATGGTTTGTTGGTAGACGGGGGGCAGAAAGACAAGAAGAGCAAGCGCAATAGCAGCAAGAGACGAGCCCACTTCTATGGTAGTCAGCCGGAGTTTTTTTAAGTAACCTAAGTAACTTAGGTTACCTAGGTGACTTATAAGAAGCTTGAGCAGAACCTGCCCCTTATCCACGATCCAAACCGCTCCAATGGGTGCTAGAAAAAGGACACTAAAATGTAAACCATTAATAAACCGGTGGAGATGGAAACCTGCAGTACCGGGTAAAAGATCGATGAGCGGTCCCCACGTGGTTCTTCCAAAAAACAGAAGCATCCAAAGAGGAAAAAGGAGGGCGATAGGGACGTGGGTTGATGAGCTATTGGCTATTGGCTGTTGGCTATTGGCTGTTGGTAATCCCTCGTCGGCGGAAGGCGTGCGAGTACTATTCTTTAGCAGGATGGCGAAGAAGCCGATGAGAGTAAGAATGGTGAGAACCGGGAAGCGGCCGAAATCGATGAGATCTCCTTGGAAAAATCGAGTAAAGACATTTTGATGCCCAAAAGAGTTAAATTTCCAAATGGGATCCCAAAATGACACCGCATTAAAATTTCCTTGCCAGAGAAAAGGAATAATCCAATAAGAGAGAAGACCCACGGTAACTGCCACAATAAAAAACAGGCGTTTAGCCCGCCAGATGATTTCTTTTCGATCAAGATTGAGAAAGAGGAGTGTTGAGAGAGAGATGA
>OBEQ011536841.1_pt1 | contig 14662 bp, 16 predicted proteins | sample 1670901 | NCBI WGS metagenome assembly OBEQ01 (sample SAMEA104232315, study PRJEB22302) | groundwater metagenome | biome: forest; feature: aquifer; material: groundwater | place: USA | collected 2011-08-07 | depth 5.4 m
GTATTCCTCATTAGCAGCAATGACTTCATAAACATCTTGTGCTTCCTGTAAGGTCAGCGCGGAGTTTTCTGCCTTAGAAATGGCAAAAGAAGTTAACAGCTCGTTTCGACTAATAAGGTTTTTCTCGATATCCGGATTTAAAAATACCTGCTCATACTCCCCGAGTTCTATATCTATCTTCCCGATCTCTTCATCAGTAAAAGGAAGTAGTGTCGGTGAAAACACAAATTGCGAAAGAAATGTATGGACAAATGGTTTTTTTGTGGCTATACTGTTCATATGATTAGTCTAAAATCAGTCTAATGATTAGTCTAATTATACCATAATTACTCTGTTTTGCAGTTATCGCAAACTCCGCATTCCAGTTCCACTCCCATCCTGCCGCAGGCGCTACAGCCATTTTTGAATTTAAGCAGGCCTTCAAAACCATTTCTGATGGCTTTCATAATTGACCCGGCAATTCCTTTGATTCCCTTAAGGAAACCGCCACCGGATATTCCACAAGCAGCAGCAACTAATTCCACCGGTAGCCTGCCCAGGTAACTGACTTCTTCCGCAATACTTTTAAAAGTTGGTAGTTTATTAAAAGCTCTTTCTACGCCTTTAAAAACTGTTTGGACAATTCTGTTAAATCCTCTGGCAACTGTATCAGCGCCGTTTAAAACAGCCTGAAAAGCAATAAAAATACTTTCAGCAGTGGCGGCAGGGTCACATACAGTCTCAATAAAAAATTTAATCCGCTTTTGGCTATCCTGAAGAATACTCTCTTTCTCCGTGCTACTAACCACACCATTTGCTAATCCATATTTTTCGCTAACAATTTCCTGCCCAGTTCTGGAATCCGTAGCTTCATATAAATCCGGGTGAGACAGAGCATAAGCATCAGTGAAACCCTCACCATAGGTGGCATCTGTAGCAAACCGAGACATGGTTACCACTTTTTGACCAGTTTTTTCAAAACAATCCACAAAGTTGTTACCATAAATAGATCCTTCCAGCTGACTGGGCGGAGAACAAACTATCATTTTGGTACCGATTGGAGTTTTCGGACTTGCCAGTTTTGCTTCTATTTTTAAAAAGCCTTCTATTTCCTTTTGCTCCCGCTCAGTATCAGGAGAGCCTTTTTCTTTTAGATAAGCTGCTCCTCGTTGCATACCTTCGGCAAAAGGTTCTTTGGGATAAATATCATTTCTTAATCTGGAATCTTGATCAATTTGATAAATGATCGGACTCTCACTTACCTTATATCTTTCCCCTAATGCTGTTTCTATTTGTTTAGTTTCATGTTGTTTAAATGCTTCCAGGATTCCAGCTGATCTGGCCTCTAAAGCCGCCCATCTAACAGGAGGAAGCTCGTAATTGGTCATTTTTTTGGAAAGATTGACACCCCCTTCTTGAAACCAACGCATAATCCGCTGTAGTCCTCTTAAGTCTTCTGTATGATCTGCTAAGGGTGTTTCTATTGGTTGCTGGGGCTCTGGGATAGGGGAAATCCGGTCAGGAGACTGGGAATTAGGTATTTTACTTCTATACCTTAAAAGTAAGTCTACGGTATCTGCTGTGACTTTACCATCGCCTTCTGAAAAATAGAATGGAGAGCTAGTTAAATTTTCCGGTTTTTGAGGTGGACGGAATCCGTTAAGTGTTTCTGCTGACATATTGCTCCTGAATCGGGATCTAAATGTGGTCGGTCTCCTGGCTTAATCAGCTATCAGCTTTCAGTCTTCAGCTTTCAGACATTTTTGTTTTTGTCTGACGACTGATGACTGTGGACTGATGACTAACATCACAGTTGCGTCACAGCTGCCGATTTACACGGCATTCCCCTCTCGTATCTTAGATATCGCTATCTTGATACACCACATTAACTAGAATAACAGGAAACCTATTAAAGTCAAGGTTTGAAAATTTGAAATTTAAAATTAGAAATTTGAATTCAAATTAAAAATTAAAAATTTTAAATTATACTAAATGCCTCATAATGATCCTGTTTGTGCTGCTTGATATGGTTTTTTTCACGATGTATATAGATAATGCATGGAACCACATCCTATCCCACAAAATGTCACCAGCTTCCAGTTTCATTTAGTTGGGGACATGACTTTAAAACAGTTTTTATACCTGGCAGCCGGCTCTGCTTTGGCCTATATCATCTTTGTCTTTTTTGCTCCCAGCTATCCGATTGTAGCCTGGCCTGTCCTGATAATTTCTGCTTTAACCGGAGCAGCCTTTGCCTTTTTACCAATCAGCTCAAGACCCCTTGATCATTGGGTGGCGGCTTTTTTTAAGGCCATTTATTCTCCCACTAAAAGGGTGTGGAAAAAAAATAAACAAATCTATAAAGAGCAGCCATTATTTAACAGCCGGCTGGTGATGTATTTGTCAGGGCAACAGCCGAGAGATCAGGCTACAGGCAACAGGGTACAGGGTACAGTTCAAACAAATGTAGTTGCTACACCACCAGCTCCTGTTATCCAACAGCCGGTAATTACTCCTTTACCTTCACCGGATGAACTGGCTAAAACAGTTGATTTGGCCAGACAAGCTCAGAATCTGCAGTTTAGAATCATCCAATCCGAGCGGGCCTTAAATCAGATTAAATCCGAATCAACTCAACCAACTCCTATTCCAATTGATTATTCCTCTCAGATCAATAAAGTGATGTCTGATTTACAAACACTGGTTACTCAAGCATCCACTATCAGAGAACAGCTGGATCGTGTTAGCAAACCCGCTAAACCAAATCCGGAAGTAAGAGAAAATATCAGAGTGGTGATACCGGTAAAGCCTAAACAAACTCAGATTGCCTTAACCACTTTTCCCAATGTAATAAACGGGATTATTAAAGACAACTCCGGAGCTTATTTGGAAGGAGTTATTGCCGTAATCCATGATAAAGAGGGTCTGCCGGTTAGAGCTTTAAAAACCAATAAACTGGGACAATTTGCCGGTTCAACTCCTTTACCCAACGGCGTTTACAATCTGGAGCTGGAAAAAGAAGGTTATAATTTTGATGTATTACAAATAGAATTAACTGATAAAGTGCTGCCGCCGATACTAATCACAGCCAAATGAACACTACACAAGAACACATACCAATATCAGAGGTAAAAGATGACATTGTAATTTTTAAAAATGGCGGAGGAGCTTTGATTTTACAGGTGTTTGCGGTTAATTTTGGGCTTTTGTCCGAACGGGAACAAATGGCCATCATCTTTTCTTTTGCTCAAATGCTAAATTCTTTAAACTTTAGTATTCAGATTTTTATTTATTCGGAAAGGCTTAATATCAGTTCTTACTTAACTTTGCTGGACAAAGCCAAACAAGCCCAGACCAACCCCTTACTTTCCAAAATGATTGCCAACTACCGGCAGTTTATTCAAACTACTATTAAAGAAAATGAGGTCTTAGACAAAAAGTTTTACCTGGTAGTACCGCTTTACTCTTTGGAACTGGGTATTAGAGCCTCCAAAGAAAGCCTGGAGCAAAAAATCCGCACTGTGCTTTATCCAAGAAGGGATCAGATCGTCAGGCAACTTAGACGGGTTGGCCTTAAAACCATCCAGCTGGATAATCAAAAGCTGATTGAACTGTTTTATGATATTTATAACGGCTATTCTATTGAAACTCCACCCATGCCTGTTACAACAGGTAAAATTGAGGTTAGTTTAAAACAGCCGGCTGGCCCACCTCCTCCGGTTAATCCGATAACGCTTCCGCCCACAAACAAGCCAGACCCACAACAACCGGTTCCACTGGCACCATCATCCAGCCAATCATCTCGTAATCACCCATTTGTGGTGGAGGAATTAGAAGGATGAAACTACCAAACCTATTTAAAAATCAATCAAAAACTGAAGCCCAAACCCCTCTTCCTCAATTAACCCTTGAGGATGTGCTGGCTCCGGCAGAAATTGAAGCTGATTTTAATAATTTAAGAATCAGTGACCGGTTTTTCAAGACTTACTTTGTTTCTAATTACCCACGGTTTGTAGAGTCAAACTGGCTGGAACCGATTATTTCTTTTGACCATTCCCTGCTAATTTCCATGTTTATCTACCCGTCCGAATCTGCCGGAGTGTTGGATGAACTAAAGCGGAAAATTGCCGAAATGCAGGCCACTTTACAAACTGATATAGAACGCGGCCGGGCAGTTGATCCGGCGGTGACTGTGGCTTTGGAAGATGCGCAGGGTTTGCAAGATCAATTAGTCAGAGGGGTGGAGCGGTTTTTCCAGTTTTCTTTGTATATCACTGTACCCTCAAGCTCTAAAGAAGATTTGCATGCTACTTCCAAAATGGTGGAATCAACCATGGCTTCTTTATCAATCACGGCCAAGCCGGCCAGCTTGCAAATGGAAGACGGGTTTAAATCAACTCTACCTTTAGGTATGGATCTTTTGCATTTAACTCACAACATGGATACTACATCGCTGGCCACCACCTTTCCTTTTGCCTCATCAGAGCTAACAGCCAATGAAGGTATTATGTACGGAATTAACGAGCATAATGGCAGTTTAATTTTATTTGACAGGTTCAGTTTAGAGAATTTTAACTCGGTTATTTTCGCTAAGAGTGGCGCGGGCAAATCGTATTTTGTAAAATTAGAGGCTCTTCGTTCTTTGATGTTTGGTATTGATGTTTTGATTATTGATCCGGAACAGGAGTATTTACCGTTAACTCAGGCAGTGGGAGGAGAATATATTAATTTTTCCCCGTCATCGCCGGCTAAAATCAATCCTTTTGATATGGCAGGGGAAGTAGTGGCTGGAGAAAATGAACTGGGCCGTAAGATTTTATCTTTAACCACTTTTTTGAAGCTGATTTTAGGCACTTTGACTGCCACTGAAGGAGCCATTCTGGATCGGGCTTTAAAACAAACATACCAACTTAAAGGTATCACGGATGATCCAAAAACCCAGGTCAACCCTGCCGGAGGCCCGCCTTTAATGGAAGATTTATACAAAATCCTGGTGGGAACAGAGGAGCCGGCCGGTATGGAACTGGCAGCCAGACTGGAGCGGTTTATCAAGGGCTCTTTAACCGGCATTTTTTCTTCTCATTCCACCATTAGCATTGAAAATTCTTTTACGGTTTTCTCAGTCCGGGATTTGCCGGATCAACTGCGGCCTTTGGCTATTCAAATGATTCTGGATTTTATCTGGACCAAAATCCGCAGTAAGTTGAAAAAAAGAATTGTCATTGTGGATGAGGCCTGGTATTTAATGCAAAATCCGGATTCGGCGGATTTTTTAGTGGATCTGGCCAAAAGAGCCCGGAAATATTACCTGGGGCTAACCACCATTACTCAGGATGTGGAAGATTTACTGGCCACTGATAGGGGCAAAGAAATTATTTCCAACTCTTCTATCCAGGTGCTTTTAAAACAAGCACCTTCTTCTATTGATCTTTTGGCAGAAGAGTTTCACTTATCCGAAGGGGAACAGCGACTGCTTTTATCCGAGGGGGTGGGTGAAGGACTATTTTTTGCCGGGCCCACTCATGTAGCCATGAGGGTCGTCGCAGCTCCTTATGAGCACCAGCTGATTACTTCGAATCCGCAGGAAATATTGGCAAGACAAAACGTATAAGCGTATGGAAATACAGTGGAAATAAAATAGAAATACAGTAGATATAAATAGAAATAAATTGTTAAACTAACAATATGAATTCTAAATTTAGTATTCAACAAATCCAAAAACTAAAAAACTTTTTTGTGGCTTTAAAATTTGGCGGACTGAAAACCAACATTAACCAGGTTTCCAGTAAGGCAACCGATGGTACGACCATTGATAAACAGGAATGTTTAAAGTTACTCAGAGAATTACCGGAGTTTAAAGGGAAAGAGTATGAAAATGATAACGCCTTAGTGGCTAAATTGTCAAAAGAACTGCAAACTGGATTGGATAGGGCACGGCTTTTTAAGGAACTGTCGTTTACTTCGAAGGAACGGGACGAGCTGTTAGAGGCCTTAAAAGATGAGGGGGAACCAACTGAAACTACTGAAGAGCAACCAGCCAGTCAAACAGCTCAGCAGGGTCAAGCACCAACGGGCGGAGAACAAGCCGGAACCATGGGTAGCTCAGGACCTGGTTTACCAAACCTTGGTGGATCCGCAGCAGCTTACCAGGCCAAAAAACCAATTATATTTCGGCGCGCTCCCCTACCACCTCCTACCCCTCATGCACCTGGCTTAAGAGATACCCCGGAAACCGGGTTAGATTATGAAGGAAAACCTTATGAGTCTGACGCCGGATATGTAGCTCCAAAAGAAGGCAAACCAACCAAAACCTCTCAAATAACCCGATCTCCTAACGGACCCATAACAGAGCGTTCTCTGGAAAGAACTGCTGCAGAAAAAGCTGCTCCTCATGCCGGCATACCTGGTTTAAGGGATACTCCAGAAACTGGGTTAGATTATGAGGGGAAGCCTTATGAATCTGATGCAGGATATACAGCCCCAAAAGAAAGCGCAACTACCGAAACTTCTCAAGCAAGCAAAGCTGCTTCGGGAGCAAAAACAGAAAGCACTGCTGCCAGCAGAGCAGGTAGATTTCAAAGACCCAGGGTTCCGGCAGGATTGAGTAATTTTGGGAAAAACGTTACCTCTAGGAGTAGTATTTTTTTAAGCAGAAACGCGGTTGCTATTGCTCGCACTGGTTTGGGTGGCTTTGCCGGAGGAGTACTAACCGGAGGTAATCCAATAGGGATGTTAGCTGGGGCAACTGGAGGAAGTACCTGGAATGCCTGGGGCCCTAAGGCTATCCGCGGAGGTCTTGATACTCTGCAACGATCTCAAGCAGCTATCCGTTCAAAAGGTTTGTCTGCAAAAATCAAAAAAGGTGTTGGTAAAAGAGCAGCCGTAGCTTTCTTAATACTTTTTCTGGCTACCAGTTTATTTGCTATTACCAATGGCACAGGTAATGCTGCCAACGGCCCAACCCCTACCCCGGGAGCTGGAGGAGGAGGTGGAGATATTGCTAGCTGTTTTTTCACTAGAAGTGCTGTTGCCAGTCCTATTAGGAGCACAACCCTACAAGGATGGATAACAAGTAGTGCAAATAGTCAAGGAGTTCCTGCAGCAGTTTTGGCAAGTATAGCAATGCATGAAAACCAAACTCTTCTGACAAAAAATGACAGTGACCCTGCTATACAAAGTGGTCAGTTTTGTGTAGACGGCCCTGCTGTTTGTGTTAACAGAAGTACAAATGCAACTGCTCACTCTGGTGCGTGTACTCCCAGCGACCCAGCTGGGTGGCAAACGGCAACAGCAAAAGGCTTAATGCAACTACTTGATATCTACAATGTTGGCTTTCCTTTTTGCGATATACAAGCAAACATTCAAAGAGGTGCTGAGATCTTAAAGGGTAAAATGGGTTCAGGATCCTGGACTAATGAGAATGATGTTAAAAGGGCAGTTTGTAGATTTTTCGGGATAGACGATACTAGTTGCCCCTACACACCTAGCTCTAGTTTTGATTATGGTGCAGAAGCTTGGAGAGATTTACAAAGCTGCCGCCCAGCTACCCCAACATCTGGTGGGAGTGGTGGAGGCGCTCCAGGTGCTACATTTAGCTGTCCGGTTCCCAATGGCCGTACCAGTACCCATTCTTATCAGGTAGATCCAAATAATGGCCATTGCTCACCAGGTTATCCTCTGGAAGGGATTTGTCGGACAGATTGCCCCGGTGGGATAAGTGCCAGCAGAAGAGCCCATGCGATTGACGTACCCACACATGGTCAGGATGTTGTTTTACCGAATATTGACGGTCAACCTGTTAATTGGAAATTTATAAATTTCTACAGTATAGATCTGGTTGACGGTGGTGGCGCTGGCTTTACTTTTGAGGCAAGAACACCTTCTACCGGTCAACCCTTGAGTCATGTCTGGACCCTGGATATGTTACATATGGCTACTACTGGGTTGAATCTGAATGGAACTTATCCGACTAATACCCATGTTGGTCAAACCTTAATAGATCATGTTCATTTCACTATAGGAAAAGATATCAGAGATAATATGCACCCAGGCTCCAGAACAACTGTAACCGATTGTGATCCTGGCTGGTTAGCATCTGATTTCGCCTGTCAGTAAATTTATGAATTCATGTTCTGTGGTGTTATGTTTAATTGGATCCCGCCCTTCGGCGGGATGACAAAAAGGGGATGCAGAAAATTCTATTAATTCCTATGCTATAATTAAAGGCATGAAAGCAATTGATTGGAGCGGAATTTATAAACTTCCGCGATTTGTAAGTCCGCAGTTTTCTTAAGTTTACAAGAAGTAGCAGAAAACATTTCCTCTACCAGATTTTGTATTGTCCGCGGAAGACTGTAATCGTTTTAGCATTCATCCCTGCTTTAAGAAAGCAGGGTTTTCTGCTACGATTATAAAAAGTATAAAGGCCTATGGGTAGCCCTGGCTAATGAAAAAGATATTTGGGTTAATTATGTTTAGAGGATTTTTTAATTTCTTTCACCATACAGTTCTTCATGTGTTCCAATAAGGAAGAAATAATATATCCTTTCTTCTCCTTCCCATAACTCTTCAAATACCGCACGGTAATCTGCAGTAATATCTATACTGTGATATCCTGTGAGCTCCCGTTCCAGTGGGTGATTGTCAAGAATTGGATCAGAAGGGTTAAGTTGAAAAATCGCTATTCTTTCTTTGAAGCCTTTTCTGATTCGTACATCCACTTTTTTAAGTTTCTTGTAAAGGGCGGGGTCTAAGACAACATTCATATACCCTGTTTTTCAAGCCAGGCAATTGTTTCTTCTCCTGTTTTAAATACTGGTGAGTGTTTACCCTCTTTTAAGTTTTTCTTTGCTTCTTTTATTGCATCAAGAAAGTACTGTGTTGGCACTTCCTGTTCTCTACTGGAAAAGTGTACTGTTTTGGTTCTTATAAACTGTTTCAAGAAAGCGTTCAATACAGAACTCAAGGTAAAACCAAGATGTTCAGCTGTTTGTTGTGCTTGCTCTTTAATCTCCGGTTCTGTTTTAAAATTAACTGTTGCTGTATTCATACAATCTATTATATATAAAGTAGATTTATCTGTCAACCAATAATTCCTAACTTCGTGCAGAACCTCGCAATGACATTATTTTTGGGTTACAATGGAGTTTATGATTAAGAAATTAATAGCTATAACAGGAGTAATTATTATCATCTCCGCTGGTTTTTTCTTTTTCAAAAGTTCCCAAAAACAAACAGGCCCGGTTAATCAATCGCCAAACAATACAACTTCTGCCTCCCAGGATAATTCGGCCCGGATAGTTTCCACTAAGCCTGATCCTTTAATGGATGGGATAGTTTCAGCTAATGATCCGATTGAAATTACTTTTAATAAACCCTTGCAAAATATTGGAGAATTTAAGGTAAAAATGGAACCAAAGGTGGATTTTAAAATTACCCTTTCATCTGACCGCAAAACCGGCATAATTACTTTTACCAAACCATTAGAGCTAGGGATGTCTTATACTCTGTCCATTGGTCCTGACACTAAATTTGACGGGGCGGGCGCATGGGGACAGAGTAAGGATTTTCATTTCCGCACCGTTACTTATAACGGCGTTTAGCTTAACCTTACTGGCATAACAATGTACTCCAGTCCTTCTTCGCCAACCGGTTTGACTAATGCTGCAGAGAGTGGTCCGGAAAATTCCATCATTACTTGAATACTCGGTATATTAGAAACCGCATCCTGTAAGAACCTGGTATTAAAGGCAATTTGCAAATCCTCACCTTCAATACTGCCTTCTACTTCATTTTCCTGTGTACCCAGTTCTTTAGCTGAAGATTTTAAATTTAAAGCTCCTTTTTTAGTAGTAATTACCAGCACATTATCCCCTTTGGCAAACACCCCAGCCAGCTTTATGGCTTTAAGCAAAGCTTCTTTTTCCAGAAGAGCCCGGCCGATAATTTCTACCGGAATAATCTTTTCCCAGGCCGGAAAAACCCCTTCAATTAATCTTGAAGAAACAATGGTTTCTCCCAGAGTAAACACTACCTGATTTTGATTTTCCGAGGTGGCTATTTTAACTTCATCCACTGGCTGTTCGGAAATAATCCTTAACACTTCTTCATAAGTTCTTTTGGGAATTAAAGTTTTCAACCCTTCGACTCGCTTACGCTCGCTCAGGGCAAGTGGAACTTGTCGGTGGGCTAATCTAAAACCATCAGTAGCCACAAAATCTAATTTTGAATCCTTAACTTCAGTTAGAATGCCGGTTAGTACTGGCCTGCCCTCATCCACTGCTGCGGCAAATAAAACTGTTGCTGATGATAAAAATACTTCTTTAGGAAAGCTGACTTCCGCACCAGTTGCAGCCGGAATTACCGGAAACTCCGTTGCGGCAATACCATTAACCGAGGCTTTAAAAGAACCAGAAGTAATAGTTAAAACTTCAGCTTCAGACTCAATTGTTACCTGGGCCTGACCCAAACCGGAGATCAGCTCCACCAGAGTTTTGGCCGGAACAGTTATTTCTCCCTCCATAGCTTCTTTTACCAGAATAAATTTCACCACTCCGATCTCTAAATTAGTAGCAGCCAGCTTTAGCTTTTTCCCTTCAACCGAAAGCAAAATATTATCTAAAACCGGCAAAGTAGATCTGGCGCCAACTGACCTGGCTACTGCCGAAAGCGCTGGCAGTAAATCTTGTTGTAGAATAGTAAATTTCATAATTTCCGGGCGGTGACAAACTTATCAATTTCGTCTTCGGTGATTTTAATCAATCGAAAATTAACACGGCGGGACTCAATAAGGTTTTTAATATGTTTTTCCTCTTCTGTCAAGACATGGCTTTGCCCGGACTTAACTTCTATAAAATCAATCCGGTCCCCATTTTTAATTCCAATAAAATCAATTGGCGCACCCAGTGGAATAATCCGATCATAATCATAACGAAGTTCAGCATAGGTCAGTAGCTCTGCCATCCGGCCTTTTTGCGGGCTGATCGAGCCATTGATAACCTGTAACACTCTGGACGGCAGTTCCTGTACTCCCTTGTACAAATCAATCAGATCAGTTGGAATGTCTGTTGTTTTTCTGCCGGAAAGTCTACCAAACAAGTATGCTACTGTCAAAAGTAAAGCTACTACTGCTATAATCCACCAGTTTAATTCCATATTAGTTTATCCACTTACGTGTTCGATTATACTCTCTTATATATAACAATAGTAGTAATAATATGTGGTGTGGATTTGTGGGAAAGGAGTTTTTTGAGGCTATTTTTGGGAGAATTTCGTGTGAGTAACTATTATTTTTTTGTGGAAAAGTGTGTGGATAAATGGCTTAGTTTGGTGGATAAGACTAGGCCGACAATCTTTGTTTTACCTCGATCAAAGTTCTTTGAACTTCCCGATCAGTTACGATTAATCGCTTAATTTTATCCCGGCCATGCATCACAGTGGTATGATCCCGGCCGCCTAAAATCTCCCCGATCTTTTCCACCGGTAGTTTGAGTTGTTCAGATAAGATGTGCATAACTATGTGCCTTGGTAAAACCAACTCTTTTTGTCTTCTTGGTCCGGTTAAGTCTGTTTGTTTAATATTGAAATATTCACAAACAACCAGCATTATTTGTTTTGGAGTAAGAGTAGCAATGTCATCCTCATTTTTTTTACCCAAAAGAACTCTAATATTTTCCAGGGTCGGTTCCTGGTGTTTGGAATTTAAAGACTGTAGAACCTGAGTTAGTTTTCCTTCCAGTTCTCTGGCATTTGAGTGCACAGAGTCGGCAATCAAATTTAAACAATCCTCGGGTAAAACCATGTGCTGTTCAAGGCACTTATTTTTTAAAATGGCTACTCTGGTATCAAAATCCGGAATCTGCATATCCACCATCAGCCCTCCCTGGAACCGGGATTTTAAACGGTCTTCAATTTTAGCAATTTCATGCGGAGGCCGGTCGGAAGTAATCACAATTTGGGCGTTTTTGGAAGACAGTTCATTAAAGGTATGAAAAAATTCTTCCTGGGTGCCCTCTCTACCGGAAAAAAACTGGATGTCATCAATTAGTAAGATATCAGTGTTGCGGTAGCGGCTGCGGAACAGCCCGAACTGTCTGGTTTGCAAAGCTTCCACATAATCATTGGTGAACTTTTCTGAAGAGCAGTAATTAACTTTGGAATTGGGACGTTTTTTTAATATGGCATTACCAATCCCCAGCATTAAATGAGTTTTGCCCACACCGGTTCCCCCATAAATAAATAACGGGTTATAGGAGGTGCCGGGGTTTTGTACCACTGCTTCTGCCGCTGCATAAGCCACATTGTTAGAAGGTCCCACTACAAAATTTTCCAGGGTAAACCTGGGATTCAAGTAAGATTGCTGTTGTTGTATTGGTTTAAAAAAAGCCTCTTCCTGTTCTTTTGGACTTTCTTCAAATTCCTTAACATCGAATTGTACGGTAACTTTCCTGCCTGTAATTTTTCCAAAGGTGTCTTCAGTTATTTTTTTATAATCCCTGTTTAAAGTTGCTAAGATAAAGGCTGAAGGAACGCTTAGAGTAATTTTGTCTTCATGAACAGATTTTAAAAGCGTTTTTAGAAAGTAAGCTTTAAAATTATCCGGGCTAATTTCAGATTTAATGGTTTGTAAAAATTTATGCCAAAGCCGTAAATTATCCATGGAAAAGGATCTTAGTGGAAAAGTTATCCACAAGTAAAGAGAGCGGAACTATTAAAAACTAGATCAAGTTTTACTGACATTTGCTACAATGGAAGAATGATTGATTCAAAACTGGCGCGGATACTTTCTGATTTTTGTTTAGATATTGCTAAGGCTTACTTTATTAGTGCTTTTGTAACGGCGCCGATAAATAGCAGCTCTCTTTCCTTAACAATACTGGCATTGCTTAAGGGTTTGATAGCTGCTATACTGTTTATAGTTTTATCTCGGCAATTTCTGGAATTTGAAAAGGAGTAAAGATGAACCTAGTTGAATTCTATAATTCGTTTACTGTATTTGGTGTGCTAGCAGCGATTGCTTTTGGCATTCTAATTTTAGTGGATAGAAGCATTAGAGCTTCTAAAACCTCCAAGCGCAAATAAATTAACTTATGCCAAAGAGAACATATCAACCAAAGAAAGTAAAAAGAGCTAAAAAGCACGGTTTCCGGGCTCGAACTGCCACCTCTGGTGGAGCTAAAGTGTTAAAACGAAGAAGAGCCAGAGGAAGATCGAGGTTAGCAGTATAGGTACTCATGTTGCCTAAGACTTCCCGCCTTAATTTAAAAACAGATTTCAAATGGGTGGCTGCTGGTCGAAAACTAGACACCAAATATCTCAGACTCTTTTTTAAAGAAGGAGAGAATAAGATTGCCAGGGTTGGCATAGCAACTTCCACTAAAATCTTTAAAAATGCTACTTCAAGAAACAGAGCCAGGAGGCTTACCGCTACTGCTTTCCAAACTACCTACTACCTACTACCAACTAATATAAATATAGTAGCCCTTCCCAAAGCCGGTATCATTGGTGTAAAATCACCTATGGTTCTTTTGGATCTGGAGCAAAGTTTAAAAAATGCAAAGATTATTAATTAGAATAATTGAATTTTATCAAGCCTATTTGTCTTTCGATCGCGGAGTATTGGCCGTTTTTGCTCCGGGTGGAGCTTGCAGATATCCGGTCTCTTGTTCTGAATATACCAAACAATCGATAGCAGAATACGGAGCATGGAAAGGAGTGAGGATGGGATTTAAAAGAATCCTGACCTGTAATCCATGGAACCCTTCGACTCGCTATGCTCGCTCAGGGTAAACTAAACTATGGAACTTATTGGATCAATTTTTAATACTATCTTTTTCGGACCAATTGTTAATTTGTTAATTCTGGTTTATAAACTGCTTTCCCTGATCCATATCCCCGGGGCTTTGGGCTTTGCCATTATTATTTTAACCGTGTTTATCAGATTTCTGGTGTGGCCTTTTACTGCTTCGCAAATGAAATCCATGAAGAAGATGGCTTCTTTGAAACCACACCTGGATGAATTAAAGAAAAAACACAAAGATGATAAGCAGGCTTTATCCGTAGCCCAAATGGCTCTTTACAAAGAACATGGGGTAAATCCGGCCGGAGGTTGTTTGCCATCTTTGATCCAAATTCCGGTTTTTATTGCTTTATATCAATCAATTTTAAATGTGGTGCCTCAAACCAGTCAGCTTGCCGGGGGCGGTTTAAGCAGAATAAATTCAGTGTTATACAATAATTGGCTACACCTTTCATCTACTCCTGATCAATCTTTTTTTGGCCTTAATTTAGCTGCTTCTCCGTCGCATTTTACCAGCCAGGGTGTTTGGCTTTTGTTAATTCCGGTTATTACCGGAGGACTGACTTTTGTCCAATCTAAAATGATGGCCCCGGCCAAACCTTTAAAAATCTATAAAGATGATAAGCCCGGTGAAGTAAAACAAAAAGAAGGAATGGAAGAAGCGATGTCTTCCATGCAGGGCCAGATGACCTATTTGATGCCGGTGATGATTGGTTATTTTGCCTTTCAATTTCCAGTGGGGCTTGCATTTTACTGGAATACCTTTACAATAATGGGAATCTTTCAGCAATACCGGATTTCCGGATGGGGGGGAATGCAGAGTCTAGTGGCTAGAGTCAAGAGTCAAGGAAAGTAAAAATTCTAGACTCTAGATTCTAGCGGCTA
>OBEQ010658110.1_pt1 | contig 14661 bp, 15 predicted proteins | sample 1670901 | NCBI WGS metagenome assembly OBEQ01 (sample SAMEA104232315, study PRJEB22302) | groundwater metagenome | biome: forest; feature: aquifer; material: groundwater | place: USA | collected 2011-08-07 | depth 5.4 m
CCGGCCTCGATTTGGAGGCCTGGAGCGATCCCTTGCTCGAAGCCGTCGGCAATCCTGAACTTTTTCGAGGGCGCCCGCGCAATGTGGATCTTTCTTCCGGCATCACACTTCTGAATGTTCCCACGCATGTCAGCCGTTCCGAGGGAGATTTACATCTTTTCGGGAATCCTCATTTTCAGATGAATCCTGAAAACCTCAAAATCATGGCCAGGACTCTCGTTGAGAGACTTAAAATTTTTGATCCTCAAAATGCAGAATATTATGAACAGAATGCTCAAAGCTTTCTAAAAAATTTAGAGACCAAAATTGAGGAATGGAAAAATTTATGTTCTCATTGCCGGGGCCAAGAAATCCTTTCTTACCACGAAGACATTGCCTATTTCGCTCAATTTTTAGGACTCAAGTCAGAACAATTTTTAGAGCCTAAACCCGGGGTTCCTCCCACGCCTCAACATCTGGTCTTCTTGGAAGGTTACGTTAAAAAAAATCAGATCAAGGCGATTGTGATGCCGACCTATTACCCTCGGGCCGAAGCCAACAAACTCGCCAGCAAGTTAGGCATTAAAGTGGTAACGATTTGTCAGGGCGTTGGAGAACTGCCCAACACCGACAATATCATAACGTTTTTTGATTACAACGTTAAGGCGATTCAGGAGGCATTAAAATAATGTCTGAGTTTCTGCACATTATGACCTTACCTCTTCTCGCTTGTCTTATTTTAACGGGAATCCACGCTTATCTTGGATTTCACGTGATTGAGCGCCAAGTCATTTTTGTTGACTTGGCGCTCGCCCAAATTGCCGCGTTAGGAGCCGCTTCAGCGCTTTTATTTGGCGCTAATTTCGACAGCTCTCTCTCTTATTGGTTATCGCTGGGGTTTACTTTTATCGGAGCTTTTATTTTATCGATCACTCGTTTTAGACGGCAAGTGATTCCTCAAGAAGCGATTATTGGGATTGTCTATGTTGTCTCGGCCGCTTTACTGTTAATGATCGTGAGTCTCTCGGGCGAAGGAGACGAACATATCCGCCATGTGCTTTTAGGAAATATTCTCCTCGTTGATTCTAAAGATATTTTAAAAATATTTCTCATTTACACCATGATTGGACTTTTTCATTTTTTCTTTAGAAAGCCATTCTTTTTAATTTCAAAAAACCCCACCGAAGCTTTTCAAAAAGGATTGAATGTCCGATTCTGGGATTTTCTTTTTTATATCTCCTTTGGCCTTGTCGTCACAAGCTCAGTGAGACTCGCCGGAGTCCTTCTTGTCTTCAGTTATTTAGTGATCCCTTCAGCTTCGGCAATGATGTTTACTGACAATTTAAGAATACGGCTCGTGATCGGCTGGATCGTCGGAATTGTGGCGAGTGTTTTGGGAATGCTCTTGTCGTATTATTTCAATTTCCCGACAGGGGCAAGCGTGATTTGTATTTTGGGTTTACTCTTTGCTCTGTCGTTATTGCAAAAAATTGTGATAGAAAAAATTTCTTAAGAATGAAGTTTGACTTGGTCAGGAGAGATAAAGCCCATCGACACAATGATTTTGAGACATTCCTCAACAGTCCAGCCCGGATCCATAATCTGAGAAGATTTCGCGACAAAAACAAATCCTCCCGTCGGCGTCGGAACGGTGGGGACATAAACGAAGGATAAGTCTTCACCTTTGTCACTTGTGGACGTGCTCATCACAAAAGCGGGAATCCAAAGTTCACTCTTAGGATCAATTCTTACCAAAACAGCCTTTTTAAAAAGCTGTTTATCCTGGCTCGTTGAAAGACCTTGAGATAATTGCTTCCCGACGCCATAAATCCATTTGATGATGGGAATTTTCTGACTGATCTTCTCGACAAACTTCAAAATCTGGCGGCCCATGATATTACTGACAATCAAGCCAATTAAATACAGAGCGACTAAAAGCAGAAGAATTCCTAAACCTGGAATTTTTCGAACCTCAAAAAACCTATTTAAAAATCCCATGATTCTTTTGTCAATTAGAACATACAGCAATTGGATGGCCGCGGCGCATAATAGAAGGGGAATAACAGCCAAAAGGCCGCGAAAGATATACGTGCGGGCATGTTGGAAGAAATTTTTCATCGTGATGTTTTCTTTTTATCTGTCCTCGTCGCGATATTCAAACTTTTCACTCCCAATTCTTTAACCATATCCATGACTCCCACGACATCTTGAAACCGGCAGGATTTATCCGCCGCCATAATGACCTTAAGATCCGGATCTTTCTTTAATAAGACTTTCATTCTTTCTCTTAATTCCTGGCTTGTCAATAATTTATTCTCGAGATAAGTCGTTCCCTCGCCGGTGATGGTGATATAAACCTCTCCCGAATCTCGGAGCGCTTCTTCACTCGAAGAAACCGGCAACTTAATCTCAATACGATTTTTGGATATCAAGGGTGTCGCGACCATAAAAATAATCAACAACACTAAAATCACGTCCGTGAAGGGAATGATATTGATCTCGGTCATCAACTTTGGAGATTTGTGAAGTCGCTTCATGCCACGGCCATTTTTCTCTGCGTTTTCATAAGCCCTGTGATTTCTGAAGCGCAAAGCTCCATATCCAGGGTAAAACCGTTAATCCTTTTAATAAAATAATTGTAGGCCATGACCGCCGGAATCGCGACAAAAAGTCCCGCCGCTGTGCACACCAAAGCTTGGGAGATTCCGGTGATCACCACATCGATGCCGCTGGAACCAGCTTGCGAAACATCTTGGAAGGTTTTAATAATCCCTAAAACTGTCCCCAACAAACCCATATAAACCGCGGTACTGCCAATCGTGCCCACAATCGCCGTGCGCTTTTCCAAACGATTGACCTCCATCATCATTTGCCGCTCAAGGACTTTTTCGATGTCCCCCCCGTCACGATGAAAAGCGGTTAACCCGGCTAAAACAACCGCGGCAAAAGGCGTTGACGTATTTTGACACATCCCAATAACCTTTTGAAGATTGCCTTTTTGAAGCTCCGGCTGAATCGATCTCATGAATGCTCCTCGAGAAACACGAGATCTAAAGTGATAGTAAAAAAATCTTTCGATAATGACGGCGATGGACAGAATAGAACAAAAAATTAAAACCCACATCAATAAGCCGCCAACTTTAATGGCTTCCCAAAAAGTAAAATGTTGGAACATAGTCAACTCCTGTCGATAAATTTAATGTTAAACCCGGATGGGAACCAAAACAAATGGAATCCCTTTTTTATAAAATCTTCTCTGTAACGCGAAAACGGTATGGTTATGAAGAGCGCTGGTCACAAACGTCTCCTCGGGAAAAACCAATTGTCCTCCAAAAAAAACCGGATCATTAAAACGCTCTAAGATTTTATCAGAAATTTCCTCAAGTTCGGTAATCACATCGATTCCGTATCCAGGGAAACCTTCCGCGTAATACCCATTATGCTTCATGAAGGCCACGTAACGGCTCAAATCTCTGTTCACCTTCTCTTTAAGGTTATCGACTTCTCGAATCCCTTTGAAATTTCCCGCGTCAATGACGCCAATTTGAACAAAAATAAAATTCTTAAAACCTTCCCCAAATAATCGAACCACGCCAAACAATGTGTGAAGCCCCAGGCCATTAAATCCATTGACCATCAAAACCGCTGTTTTGCCCTTAGAATCAAAGGGCGGCTCTTTTTGAGTTTCCGCCGTGATGCCTTCAATTTCACGGGACGCTGTTTGAACTAAATTATTCAAACGCCGCAAGAGATTTTTAACATGAAGATAATGCCGTTTGATCAAAATGGCTAACACAACCAGCATCCCGGTTAAAAGTAACGTGATCCATCCTCCGCTGTGAAACTTCAAAATAATCATCGAGATTAAGATAAAGGTTGTCAATAATAATCCCAGTCCATTGACAAAAATTCTTTTGATCCATTTTCTTTCTTCTTTGCGCACGTCCCACCAATGGCGGACCATGCCCGCTTGAGAAAGACAAAATGTGATAAAGACCGTAATGCTGTAAAGAACCACGAGAATATGCACGGAACCGCGCGTTGCCAAAACAATGATAAAAGCCGCGATGCCCATCAGAAGAACTCCATTTTTCGAGACCAAACGATCGCTAAGACTTGAAAATCGTGAGGGCATCCAGCGGTCCAAAGCCATGTTGGACAACACCCGCGGCCCGTCGAGAAATCCGGCCTGCGCGGCGACACAAAGAAGCATCGCTTCGGAGATGAGCGTTACTAAGACAAATGTTCCTCCCCAAGGATGGGGCCACCCATTGACCATATTTTCAAATAAGACAGCATTTAACGTTTTGCCCGGCTCTCGGACTAAATCAAAAAGGAGATACGCGATCATGAGTCCCACCACGGTAAAGGCCAAAGAAAAAGCCATGTACCGCATCGTTTTCTTGCCGGTCAATACCTTGGGTTCTCTTAAAATGGGCAATCCATTACTGATGGCTTCAATCCCCGTAAAAGTTCCCGCGCCCAAGCTGTAAGCTCGCAAAACGATTAAGACCAATCCAAACATACCCACTTGGGATTGAGTTTTTTGAATTTCAGAAACACTTGAATGAATAATGTTGGGAAGCTGCACGGAATGGGTCATGAGAGAATAAACAATGGCAAAAAAATGAGTCAAGACGAAGGTCAAAAAAATCGGTGTTAATGGGATCACCGACTCTTTCACACCCCTTATGTTCATTAACATCAAAACAAAAATTCCGATCAAGGCAAAAAACAGCTTGTAGGGTTGCCATTCAGGAGGAATAAAGCTAAATAAAGCGTCGGCGCCGCTGGCGAGCGAAATAGCGATCGTGAGAACGTAGTCGATTAAAAGCGCGCAACCAGAAATCATCCCTAAAGTGGGACTCAACAATTTGCTGGCCACGAGGTATCCCCCGCCGCCAGAGGGAAAAAGCTCAATGATTTGAGAATAACTGGCACTGATGAGAAAAACGGTGATGGCGGAAAGAATAGCCACAAAAATCCCTAAATATTTGTGCTCCCCCAGCGCGATAAAAGCCTCTTCCGGCCCGTAACAGGATGAAGACAAGCCGTCTGCGCCCAAACCGACCCAGGCGAAAAAGGCAATAAGAGATAAATGATAAAAGACATTGCGGTCTTCAGGGTCTTTGGATCGCCCGATAACTAAATTTTTAATGGTTTTGAATAATGACATGGTGATTAAAACAAAACACCAGAGAAATTCATCCCTGGTGTTGACTTTTTTGAGGGAAACTTAACCATCTTTAAGGTTAAATTATACAAACTGCCCCCTTGAAACACAAGAAAAATTCTCTCGAAGATATTTTTAAACTTGAAGCTCAATGCCGACAGGACAATGGTCAGAACCTAAGGTATCTTTGAGGATAAAGGCTTTTTTCAAGCGGCTTCGAAGAGAGGCGGAGATGCAGAAATAATCAATCCGCCAGCCAATATTGCGTTTACGGCAATTATTGAATTGGCTCCACCAGGTGTAATGGCCCCCTTCTTTTTCAAACTCGCGGAAGGTATCAACAAATCCGGCCTTGACGATGTTGTCAAAGCCGGCGCGTTCCTCGGCGGTAAAACCATGGCTATGGACATTAGCTTTAGGATAGGTCAAATCAATTTCTTTGTGGGCGACATTAAGATCACCGCAGAAGATGACCGGCTTTTTCTTTTCCAAATTCTTTAAATATTTGAGAAAATCGACGTCCCATTCTTGACTGCGATACGGCAGGCGGGTTAAATCACGTTTCGAATTAGGCACATAAACGTTCACCAAAAAAAAATCTTTAAACTCTGATGTCATCACGCGCCCCTCATCGTCGTGTTTGGCGATGCCAATGCCGAAAGTGACACCAAGAGGTTTGATTTTGCTTAACACGGCCGTTCCGGAATATCCCGCTCTTTTGGCGTGGTTCCAATACAGGTGATAACCTGGAAGATCCAACGCCATATCTTGGTTAACCTTTGTTTCCTGCAAACACAAACAATCCGGCTTGAATTCTTCAATAAACTCTAAAAATAATTTTTTGTTAAGGACAGACCTGAGTCCATTAACATTCCAGGAGATAAGAAGCTGTTTAAACATTTGTGTATTTTATCACAAAACAAAAAGGAGCCAATGGCACAACATATTGGCTCCTCGCGCCAACGGCATGTGTCTAACCCCTCAAGCCGTATTTTTTAAGGACGTCGACGTCGATTGAATTTTATAAACAGCGACGATGATGCCCATGACGATCCATAGTAAATTCCCGAGTTGGACTTCGTAGAAATCGGTATCCAACGCGATGTGTACCAGATATCCCACCAAACTCATGAGAGATCCTAAAAATAAACAGGACAAAAAGTCATTGCGAACACCCTTTAAATGCCGCAGGGCATGACGAAAAAGAATCACAAAGATCCACAAGAATGATGCCAAGCCCACGAAACCCATTTCCGCTGTCAACTGTAAATAACAGTTATGAGGATAGCCTCCCCATGTGATTTTAAACTCAGGGGCGACCTGAGAATACGTGTTTAAACCTATTCCTAAAATGGGAAATTTTCTAATAATATGGATAGCTTCAGCCCAGAAACTCTTTCGTCCTGAGCCGGCAAAATGTGAAAATTTTTCCTTAATCAAATCGTACCAATTCGATGGATGAACTGCGTATTTTTCGGAAGCAACACTGTCGGAGAAAAGAGAAACATCCCGATACGCCTTCATCTGCGGCGCAAAAAATGTCATAAAAATCAAGGTGATAAGGACCGGAATATAAAAAAACTTCGGCCTAAAAAAACTCATTAAAATCAGAGCCGCAAAAAAAGCGACCCATGCCCCGCGGGACATCGTCAATCCCAAACATATCAGCGCCAGAGCAAACAGCGTAAAAGTCACAGCCTTCCATAAAAACTGCGACTTATTTTTCATCTGTTTGTCTGATCGATAAAAAAAGAGAAAACTTAGAATCATCGGCGCAATGACGACGAGATATCCGCCAAAATTATTAGGGTGACGAAAAGTCGAACTGATCCTCCCTCCCATTAACGGATTATGCCGGATCAAATCTATTCCAAAAACTTTTTGTACTATTCCGTTCAACATAATCACAGTGGCTGAAATCAAGAAAACACTCATAAAAATTTTGAGCCGTTTGGGAGTTGTCATGCACTCGACAAAGTTAAAATAGATAAAGGTCCATTCCAGAAGTTTAAAAAAGAATCCTTTGATACTTAAAATAGGATATTGGCTGATGAAAATGGTGAGAAATCCCACAAAAATAAAAATCCCTATGGGTCTGTTGAGAATGCTGTCGACCGGCTTGAATGATTGTAAAAAAAAATATCCAGTCTTAAGGAAAGACATTCGCTCCGTCTCTTTTAATTCCTTGAGACGCGAATAGAAAATGAAACCACGTTTTACAAAATAAGAGAGTAGGGCAAGGCTGGCAAAGATTTCGACGAAGGCGATCGAAACCGGCAAAAAAAAGATGAGCGCGTAAAAGGAAAACGCCATCACCTTGTCGGCCCAGGTTATGACTCTTGAAATCAGCATAATTCCTTTCTTTTTCCTTTCAAGCCATAGACGTGTTGTTCCACAAGCTTCATATCAGCGTCGACCATCATTTTGACTAGTTCCTTAAAACCCACCGTGGGCTTCCATTTCAAAATTTTTCTAGCCTTGGAACTGTCCCCTAAAAGACAATCGACTTCCGTGGGGCGAAAATAGCGGGGGTCAATCTTGACATACTTCTGCCACTTCAAGTTCGCGTAAGAAAAAGCCTCTTCTAAGAATTCCTTAACCGAATGCGTTTCGCCGGTCGCGATCACATAATCGTCGGCCTTAGGCTGTTGCAACATAAGCCACATCGCTTCGACGTAATCGCCGGCAAAACCCCAGTCCCTTTGAGAGTTCAAATTTCCCAGATAAAGCTTATCTTGTAACCCATGTTTAATCCTGGCCAAAGCCATCGTGATTTTGCGGGTGACAAATGTTTCTCCCCGTCGAGGCGATTCATGGTTGAATAAAATACCATTGGCGGCAAACATTTGATAAGCTTCGCGATAATTGACTGCGATCCAGTAAGCATAGACTTTTGCGACCGCGTACGGACTTCGAGGATAAAAGGGTGTTTTTTCGTTTTGGGGAAATTCGCGGGTCAAGCCAAACATCTCTGAGCTCGATGCTTGATAAAATTTTGTCTTTATCCCTGAATCTCGAATGGCTTCGAGTAACCGCGTTGTTCCTATTGCGACAGCCTCTGAAGTGTATTCAGGAGCATCGAAGCTCACTTTGACATGACTTTGGGCTCCAAGGTTGTAAATTTCATCGGGCTTAATAGTCTTCACGATTCTGTTTAAAGAACTGGCGTCGTTGAGATCGCCGTGGACCAACCGCAGGCACACATTTTTTTCATGAGGATCCTGATAAAGATGATTGATGCGGCCGGTGTTAAACGAACTTGAGCGGCGAATCAAACCATAAACTTCGTAATTTTTCTTCAGCAGGAATTCCGCTAAATAAGAACCATCTTGGCCGGTGATTCCCGTAACGAGAGCTTTTTTTTTATTTTTCATATCAGGAAACATCCTTGAGAATTTTTATTATAGAGAATAATCTTAAACGAAGATAGCCATTTGCCAAGCAATTTTTTCAAGAAGTTCAACTCAAAAGGGATAGAAACTTTAGGGGGATCTTTTGTGATTAAGCTCTCTGAGAAATCTTATCAAATTCTTAATCCGCTTCGACGCCCACATCGGCTTCGCTTCCAGCTGTTTCACCGGTGGTATCGACTTCCGCCGTGAGATCAGAAGGGACCGGAATCACAGCCTGAACAGGCTGAGTTGTGATATCGGTATTTTCGACCACATCCAACTGAGTGACATCAGTGGCGCTACCGACTTCTGTCTCTGTAGGCGTTTCTTCGGCTGTCACATCCGCGTCGAGAATCTGTTTTTCCTCAAGTTCACCACTGGTATCGACCGTCGCATCGGCTTCAATCTTGCCCGATTCCAAATCAGTGCTCGTTTCAACATCAACAATGGGATTGGTTGAAGTCTCCGACGATTCTTCAGTGCCGCCCGTTTCTGGCTCTGGTGTCGTCGTTTCCTGTGTGGTAACTTCAGCTTCAGTTTGAGTTGGCGCCGTGATATTGGCATCTTCAACTGTCTCTTGTCCTGTCAAATCCGTCGCACTCTCGACATCCGCATCAACAGAATCCACTCCTTCGGCTTCCAGGTCAGCGTCGAGAATTTGTTTATCTTCAAGTTCACCCGTCGTATCCACCGTCGTGTCAGTTTCTATAGTTCCTGATTCTAAATCTACGCTGGCCTCCGTATCAATAATGGGATTACTCGTCGATTCTGTGCCGGTATCGACATCGCCGGTATTGGGTGTCGTGTCTTCTATTGCGCCACCCGTATCCACGACAGGTTCAGGTTCAGTCTCCGGTGTAACTTCTCCTATACCACTGGTCTCACCACTTTGTGGTTGTGTTCCAACCTCCGCTGCAGGAGAGGTTGGCTGAGATGTTTCTTGGGGGGTAAAAAGATAGCCGTGATTTTCTCCCTGCACAGGAGTCACGGGACTTGCCCCTTTTCGTTCCGATCCTTGCGGCGAAGAGACCGTCTGATGAATCGTGGTCATTGGATTAGACGTGCTGTCCGGCGCTTGAATACGGCTTCCCTGATCCATCCCTCCCATCGCGCGGTCAACCGGAATGTTGCGATCGTCGGCTAAAGCCAAGGAAGAACATGCCAGCAAAATTGTGACACTAAAAATTAATTTCTTAATTTGTTGTTTCATGGCGTCCATTTTTAAAATGAAAAAATGACTTCCGCCCCGGCGATATGACGGGTGCGGTCAAATAAATCGTTGTCATTCTGGGAATCGATAAACCGATAAAACGTGCGCGTGGCCACGCCGGGTTTCCAATGATGCGTCAGGCCGGCATAAACATCCCAGCGTTTATCGCGGCGCTCTTCACGGTCTAAAGCAGAGGCCGATATAAAATCCGGGTATGATCCCCAATCAAATCCCGTCGAGACATCAAGATCGGTCTTTTTGCAAAAAGAAAACAGTGTGTGAATTCCCATCCGCGTCAAAGCCCCGTGACGGTTAAAATTGTCACCGCGCGTCTGATTAAAATTACCTTCTCCGACACATAGTATCCAGACACAACTCTATTAAATAAGCCTGTTCATCAGTACATTTAATCATTGGCATAATATTTTGCTCCTTACTCTTTCTAAAATTTCTCAAAGATACCTTAAAATTTTCTTTTCTAATACCTTCTTAAAATCTCGCAGGTGCATGGTGTGGCTTGCTGGAAGAAATTTTTTTAACTCTGTTTGGAAATTTACGCTTTCTTGATGCAAAAGTTTTAGTACCTTTTTTAAATTTTCTTTGGTCCTTGCCGCAGGATAATCACCAGATAAAAGAAAAAAATAATCATAAAAATCACGTGGTTTGTGCCTGTCCATCAGCGCGTCGAGTTTGCCGCGGATAATATCATCCATGTCAAGGTGGACGAGAGTATAGGCCGGAATATAGTCGTTTGTAATCAAGGCCCTTGTCTTTTTTAATGCCTTACCTCTTCTTAGTGAAACTTCAATCTGAACATTTATCTTCATGTCATAGGCCTCGAACACAGCGATTCCTAAATAACCGCCCGTCGTTTTTGTGGCTTCCGTAACATGTACGGTCATTCCCGTTTTCTCGATATTGGCCAATGTATCTGTAAATAATTCCTCAATTTCTTTATGAGTGATCCCTACGCCCGTAAAATCCAGGTCTTCTGAAAACCGCGGACTTTTGAGAATAATACGCAAAGCTGTCCCGCCTTTAAAAAGCAAATTTTCCGATCCAGAATTTTGATAAAGATAGGACAAAAAGAGGTGCTGACAATATTCGCGCACTACATTCTGTGTCGAGGTTTGTTGCTGTTTAGTAAATCTTTCTAGGTTTTCTCTGCTCAGCATAAATTTCCGTGACTTTTTTGAGGAGACTCTCGCGTTTAAAAATCTGGATGAACTTCAAGAGTTTTCCTTTGTTGATTCTTTTAAGGTTCAAGCGATCATTAAGCGATGTTTTTTTAAGGTCCACAAAATAAAGATAATCGGCAAGGGCCTTTTCTGGCTCTGCCAATAAAACCACATGGCCTTCCAAAGTGACCGGACTATAACCGGTGAATACTTCTTTTTTAATCCGCTGATAGGAAAAAACACCCCTAGGTGTTTTAAATTCGCGTGTCGGCTTGGTTGTGATTGAAGTGGCCGCATAAACGACCTCGGGAATAATGCCATAATGTGAAAGCGCCGTTTCGAGGGAAATATAGGAAGGCTGATAAAGCTTATTGGCAATCAAATGAAGAGACGGATGACTGTCTTTAAGCATATAATAATTGTTGCGCAGCTTTACGAATAGTCCGCTCTTTAAATTACGTGAAATAAAAACTGACCCAGTCTTTGGCGAAATGCCAAAAACGTCGTAAAACTCGCGGGGTGTAAAAACGATAAGACCGCTATTTTTCAGTTTTTCTTGGACTTGTATACGATTCATTTTATTAACAAAATTGTAGAATAATTGAATTGTTAAAATAATAGATTAAAACAGAAAAAATGTCAATAATTATGTCGAAGGTGCTCTTAAGTAAATGTTTAGCGGTACCCGCTAAACATTTACTGGGAAGATATGCTCAATAGATTCGTTATCAGAAGTTATTTCATTTTACAATAAATGCACACCATATTACTGATCACTCCTTATTACCTCTTCGTTACGAGAAGTCAAATCAATATTTTTCATTTTTGATAAGCTCATAGTATTTCTGCTTATCTCTTTTTAGCTTTTCTAACATGCTATTTACTTCCATCAAATCTGGCCTTCCAGATATTGGCCTATTGCGTGTAATAAACTCGAATCCATCCTCTTTCCTTGCGAAACTAACAAGCCCGATATTTGCTGTGATAGCAATCCCCTGTATCCGGCTAATATCTTCATTATCCTCATCAGGAAGAATCAGCCACGTTCTATGAGCAAACAACTTATAGGCCATTGCCTGTCCTAAAGCCTCTATAGGCAAATACCCCTCATCTTTAATCTCAACCGCGACAAGTTCTATGATCGGCCTATACGTGGCGTCAGAGCTCGCCCTGATAACACCAAGTATGTCCGGAGTTCCCCATTTTCTACCAAAGGCATTCCCACCAATCACGATCGCATGAGTACATTCTTGTTCGCTTAAAAGATAATTCATGGCTGGTTCATAAATACCAGCTTCAGTTAGCTTTGCTTCGGGTTTTGCTTCAGTACTTACTTCAACAACATCTTTCAAAAACCTTTCGTTTTCTTTAAGGATCAGGACCCCTCTAAACGGTCTGGATACTTTCTCAGGAAATTGTTCCGGCAAATTCCATAAACTGCCGGTACAGGTATTAATGTTTTCTCCTGTATCTGTAGCCACCTTTTTGATCAAAGAACTAATACGAATACCCCCTTTTGATTCGGGTAAAACCAAGATTTCAAGTGCCTTTTTTATAATCTGCTCTTTCTTAGTCATATCTAATCCCTCTTTTAACTTTATGAATCTTAAATTGAAAAATTAGCATATCACCCAAGCTGTTTGGTGTAAAGAATTGTGTGTTGGCCATATAATTTGGTCATGAACGATGATTATCAGATAGTCCGAAAATTCTCTAGAAAATTACGCGAGCTGAGAGAAAAGAATGGATTGACGCAGGAAAAACTTGCGGAAATTGCGGATATTTCTTATAAAAATATTCAATACCTTGAATCTCAAAAACCCACCTGCCCTAGTCTTATCACATTAAATAAACTTGCTAAGGCTTTTGACATCACGATCTCCCAGCTCCTAAAATTCTAACCCAACCTCTCGCCTTTAGTTCAAATATTTAACCTATTCAAATTTTTGCTAGCACAGTGCTGGCACGGCGGGAATTGGGTGGGATCAACAAAAAGGGAGATGTCGTAAGTGACCATCTCCCTTTTTGTTACAAAGTTGCGGGGTCGGGATTTGAACCCGAGACCTTCAGGTTATGAGGGCTTCAATAGTTCTCGACGGTGATTGATGATTTTAGCTATCTGTTAAGGGTGTTAGGAGTTACGGCGAGTTGACTTGTTTGCTGTTATCCCGCTTTTGCCCCTGTTGGAGCTTATTTTGCTAACACAGTGCTAGCACGGAAAATTAAGCAGGTCTTTGAACAGTCGGAGCCTGCACAACCCGAAAAGGAATGGTATTAATGGACGAATTATTGACCATTAATTCAAATTGATATTCTCCAAAAACAGGGAATTCAATTTGAGCAAAGTTGAGGGCTAATGGCACGCTGACTGGCCACCCTGTTGACTGCACAGGACGCTCGGCCTGAATTTTAGCTTTTACTGTCGCAATTCGGCCGCCATCCGCGTTAACAAGTAGAATCTCTAACTCATGAGTGCGCCCTAATTCAGCAGGACTCAATGTTAAACGAAACGCGATCCCCAAAGAAGGATGCCTAACTGGGGCCGCGTTAGCAAAAAGTGTATCTATGCCTCCGCCAGTAATATATAGCTTGCCATGATTTTCCTGAACAAAATCTGCCAATATTGCACTATTAACTTGCATGGAATTATTCTCCTATGTAGATTTCTTAGTCATCTTTATACCTGTACTACCTGCTGTTATGTTGGTACTGCCTTCAATTTCTGCTTTACTCGTAAGCGCTCCAGTTGTTGGATTCTTATCCGCAATTTTCTTATTTGCATTTATCCATAATTCTCTGCTTAAAAGATACAAAAACACAGGGGCCGGAATAACATGCAATGGGCATTTAAATTCTTTCGCCGGAACTCGTTCTTTGACATCGGCATTATCTCGATTTACCAAAAAGCAAATCGACACTCGCTCTTTTTCAGATGCAGGCCACTTCTCTAATGCTCGCAACCACTTGGCATTGGATTGTCCATATTTTGACTCAATGACCCAATATTTACTGTCTGTTCCTTTATATATAAAATCAATTTCTTCGTTATCCTTTTTGCGCCAATAACCAATTTGCCCACCCTCTGCCTGTGCGTAAGCACTCAAGTGCGCGGCAACGGAACCTTCAACAATGTGGCCCATTTCTTCAGGTTGAAGCAGTACCTCCTCTGTTCGCCCCAGAAAAGAGTTTCGCAAAGACGCGTCAGAGGGATATACTTTTGGTTTGGCTTTTAACGGTGCCTTCCCAGCTCGTTTCTGATTGTTCAAGCTACAGATAAAATCACCGTCTTCCAGTGCTTTCACATATCTCGCCGTCGTGGGACGGCTGACCTGTAGCATTCCAGACACCTTAGATTTATCTAATAAAACACCGGGATTACGGCAAATATACTCAAAAAGCCTCTCGAGATTTTCGATGTCTTGCCGGGAGAACTGTGTTCTCATATCCTGATAAAGCGCTTTATCAACGACATCCGCCAGCAAACGTTGAACATCTGTAAGACTCAAATTAACATTTGCTATTTCAGGAAACCCTCCACTAACAAGATATTCTTCAAGATACCCCGATAGCAGTCCCTTATTTCTGGCTGTAACCATATCCTTAATATTTACCTTTTTCGAGAATAGAAACTCACGGAAGGAAAAGGGCAATAACTCGACCAAGGCAAAACGACCTGTTAGATGAGTAGCAATCTCGCGGCTAAGCAATTTTGAATTTGAACCAGTTATA
>OBEQ013048876.1_pt1 | contig 14661 bp, 13 predicted proteins | sample 1670901 | NCBI WGS metagenome assembly OBEQ01 (sample SAMEA104232315, study PRJEB22302) | groundwater metagenome | biome: forest; feature: aquifer; material: groundwater | place: USA | collected 2011-08-07 | depth 5.4 m
TACAATATCAATTTGTGGAACATTTAATTTTTTTGCCTGAGCAATGTGAGATTTATTTTTTCTGTCAAATAAGATTCCGCCCTCAACCTGAAAGCTTATTGTTTTCATTCTTCCGTCAAAAGAATCTCTTGGATTTTTCGTTATTTCCTCAATTGGTATAGCTTTTATCCCGTTTTCCGAAAGTAATTTATAAGTTCCACCAGTGGAGATAATTTTATGGCCGAGTTTACTCAGGACTTTTGCAAAATCAACAATACCTTCCTTATTATATACAGATAAAAGTGCAAAACGATCTGCTCTCATCGCTTTTCCCTTAAGTTAAAATCCTTTCCAGTTTATTTTTTTCTAAAGCTTGCTTAATTTCCATTGCTACTCTTTTCCCCATAGAAATATTTTGTCCGTATAAATATCCGCTGTAAGGGGTCGCAAAAATGCCTGGACTTCCAGGCATTCTGGGGGAAACATCAAAAACGATAATTTCTTTTTTCGGCGGACCGGCAGTTATCATTGTTTGTAATCCAAAAGGGCCAATTACAGGAACTTTCATTTTCTTACATGCATCAACAAATCTTTCACCTATCGCAAAAGCATCCTCAAGTAGAGATTCCAAAACAGTTACTGCAATATGTCCGGCCTCTTCATATTTAATATTTACTTTATCCATTATGGCATTATGATATGGAGCAGGTGTTTTAGTAAGCCCCTCAATATTTGTTTGCCTTCTTGTATCAGTCCCAATTAATTCTAATCTTCTGTTTATTGGTGAATAAAAGAAATTAAAATTAACCTGTACTCCGATAATAAATTCTTCTATTACACATTTTGATAACTGTTCTTTAGTAAATAATCCACTTTTTAATTTTTCTTCACTTAACTTTTTAAAATCTTTATAATTTTCTACTAAGAAAAATGCTCGCTCGAATCCTCTTTCCTTTTCCAAAACTTTAACAATACAAAGTCTGTCTATATCTTTTGGATTCTTAAATTGTTTTGGATATCTGATTTTTGCTTTGTCTAATAAATCATATTGATTTGGTTTAACTCCCCGCTCTTCTATTTTCAAAAGATAGCGGTTTCCAAACATCGGAACTTTAAATTTTTTCTCAATTGCACTGTAATCATTTATATAAACTTCAAAAGATCTATGTGGAATGAAAATGGAATTTCTTTTAATTAATTCTTTTTGGACTTTCTCACTTAAAATATCACTAAATTTGTCCAGTTCTATAACTTCATCAACACAACCTAACTCACCTATACTTTTGTAATATTTGGTATAAGTTTTATCTCTGCCTTTTGCCGTAATAACTAAAGTTTTAAACCCTAAATCCTTAGCACCTCGGCAAACATCTAATGCACTGTGACTTCCTAATACTGTAATTGTATAATCTCTCATTAGTCTAGAACCTCTTTCAATTTCTTTTTCTTAATAGCATTTTTAATTTCTCTGGCAATCCTACGTCCTGTAGACATTGGTTCATCATAAAGCAAATATGTATAAGGAGATCCATTTATAAAACAATTTGTTCCGGCAACAATCCTGGCTGAAATTTCTATTACATAAATTTCCTCAGAGGAGGTAATAATTGTTTCTAAACAAAACGGCCCAAAAAGTCCTTTTGGTTCCATCAGTTTTTGAGAAACTTCAACAACTCTTTTTGCCATCTCAACAGCATCTGCAACCATTGATTCCCTAACTGCCATTGGGATATTAGCAACAACCTCAAATGAAGGCTCAATATTTAATCCCCTTTGATTTTTTGCAGGAATCCGGCCAAGTGAATCAACATTTGTTTCGTATCTTTTATCAACACTCATTAACTCCACCCTTTTAGTTAATGGTGAATAAAAGAAATGAAAATAAACAGGAACTCCAATAACATATTCCTGAACCATGAATCTCTCTTCATTAAATGTTTTTAATTTTGAATCTAGCTCTTTTTGATTTCTGGCAGTGAAGTAACCCTTTCCCCCGGCTGCTCCGTATGATTTAACAATAACAGCTCTATCAATTTTATCTCCTTTTTTAAATCTTCTGGGAACTTTTATACCAGCCTTTACCATCCATTCTCTTTGCATTTTTCTGTCTTCTTCAAAGTCTAAAACTTTCTTATTCCCAAAATAATCTGTTTTCATAGCTTTATTTTCACCCATTCCTAAATAAGCTACAAAGGAACCGTGTGGAATTATTATCGAATTTTTCTTAATTAATTTTTTTTCTAACTTAGGAAAATCTGACCATTTATCAATCAGTATTATTTCGTCAATAAAATTATCATAAGATTTATAAAGAGTGTATCTATCAGGAGTACAGACAACTAAAGTTTTAAAACCCTCTTCTTTTGCCCCTTTTAGAATCTGGAGGGCTGAGTGACTACCAAGTGTTGCAATTGTATACTTCGAGTATCCCATAGCTTATTATATTCGATATTTTGTTGAATGTCAAAAGTTTTCTTGCTATACTCTAGCATTCTTTATAAGATGAGAAAAGTATCTGTAATTATAGGAACACAATGGGGTGATGAAGGCAAAGGAAAGATTGTTGATCTTCTCTGTGAAAATGCAGATTTTGCTGTAAGATTTCATGGCGGGAATAATGCAGGACATACTGTTATTGTGAGTGGTAAAAAATATGCTTTCCATTTAATCCCCTCCGGAATTTTACATAAAAATACAATCGGAGTAATCGCAAATGGCACTATTTTGGATCTGGAGATTTTGGTCTCAGAAATTAATTTACTAAAAAAAGCTAAGGTTAATCTTAAAAATAGATTATATATCTCAGAAAGATGTCATCTCATTCTTCCTTACCATAAAGCTTTAGACAAAGCTTATGAAAATGCCAGAGGAAAAGACAAATTGGGAACTACCAAAAGAGGAATCGGACCCGCATATTCTGATAAAGTCTCCTACAACGGAATCAGGATTTATGAATTAAAAGATTGGGATTTATTTGTGGAGAAATTTACCTTTCAGGCAAAAATAAAAAATGAGATTTTAAAAACTTTTAAAATAGCTCCAATAAATATAAAAAAGGAACTGGAGAAATTGTCGGAGTTAAGAAAATTAATTATCCCCTATATCTGCGATACTTATCTTCTTTTACAAAAAGCAACTTTTGAAAATAAATCTATTCTTTTGGAAGGTGCTCACGGAGTAATGCTTGATATAGACTTTTCCCCTTATCCTTTTTCCACCGGTTCAAATGTTATAACAGGTGGAGTAAATACCGGATCAGGAATTCCGGTCCAAAAAATCACCAATGTTTGGGGAGTAGTCAAAGCTTATACCTCCCGTGTTGGAGCAGGACCGCTGCCAACAGAGCTAACAGATAAATCAGCTGATGCAATAAGAGAAAAAGGTAAGGAGTTTGGGACAACAACCGGTAGGCCCAGGAGAATTGGCTGGCTGGATTTGGAAGCAGTTAAATTTGCTTGTGAGGTTTCCGGAATAACTAAGCTAGCTATTACAAAAATAGATATTTTATCCGGACTTAAAAAAATAAATGTTGGGGTAGGTTATAAACTAAATGGAAAATCTATTTCCTACTCAAGCTGTGGATATAAAGAACTCGCAAAATTAAAAGTGGTTTATAAGGAACTTCCCGGATGGGATGAGGATATTTCAAAAGTTAGAAAATTTTCTAATCTGCCAAAAAATTGTCAGAGCTATATTAAATTTATAAAAAAATTCTTAAGGGTTAAGGTTTCAATTGTATCAGTTGGGCCAGCAAGAGAAGAGTATATCAAAATTTAATTATTCCCATTCCATAGTTGCCGGAGGTTTGTTGGTAATATCATAAACTACTCTGTTTACTTCCGGAATCTCAGTCACAATTCTGACGGAAATTTTTTCTAATTTTTCATATGGCAATTTTGCAAAATTTGCAGACATAGCATCTTTGGCCTCTATCGCCCTTATTGCTATTGTTTCTCCATATGCTCTATTGTCTCCCCTAACTCCAGTTGTTTTAATCCCGGTAAATATTGCAAAAGTCTGCCAGAGTTTTTCATCTTTTAGCTCCTCTGTAACTACTGCATCTGCTCTTCTTAAAATATCTAGCTTTTCCTCAGTTACTTCTCCAATAATTCTAACTGCTAAACCCGGTCCGGGAAATGGTTGTCTTTCAGTTATACTTTCCGGAAGTTCTAAAATCTTACCAATTTTTCTAACCTCATCTTTATAGAAATTTCTAAGCGGTTCTATTAAAATTAAATTCATATCTCTGGGCAAACCTCCAACGTTATGATGTGACTTAATATTCTTGGAATGTTTACTTCCTGCAGATTCTATTACATCAGGATATATTGTCCCCTGTACCAAAAACTTTGCCTTAACCTTTTTTGCCTCTTTCTCAAAAACATCTATAAAAGTTTTCCCAATAGCTTTCCTTTTTTCTTCCGGATCAACTACCCCCTTTAATGCTTTTAAGAACTCATCCTTAGCGTCAATAATTAAAACATTCATTTTGTAATGATCTTTAAACACTTTTCTTAAAATATTAGTTTCATCCTGTCTCATTAAACCTGAGTCAACATAAACAGAAGTTAAGCTTTTACCAATTGCTTTGTGCACTAAAAGTGCGGCAACAGATGAATCAACCCCACCAGATAATGCACAAATTGCCTTTTTTTCTCCAATAGAATCTTTAATATCAGAGATAATATTTTCCACAAACCCTTCATTAATTTCTGATTTCTTAATTTTTAATCCGCATATCTTTAGAAAATTTTCTAAAACCTGTATCCCAAATTCTGTGTGTACAACTTCCGGATGAAATTGTATTCCATAAATTTTCTTATTTTCATTTGATATAGCTGCAAAAGATTTTGTTGAAGTCCTGGCATTTTCAATAAAACCACTAGGCAATTTAGTTACCTCGTTACCGTGATTCATCCATACAATAGATACATCCGGGATCCCCTGTAAAAGACTCGAGGATTGACTTATTAAAAGTGCGGCCGGGCCAAATTCTTTTTTAGTTCCTGTTTTCACTTCTCCTTTTAAAAGATAGCTCATTAATTGATGTCCATAGCAAATTCCCAGAATCGGAATTCCCAGTTCAAAAATTTCTGCATTAACAGTGGGCGCATCTTTTTCAAAAACATCAGCAGGCCCGCCGGAAAATATTATTCCATCCGGATTTTTCTGTTTAATTTTTTCCAAGGATTCTTCCGGATCAACAATTTCACAATCAGCTCCTAGTTCTTTGATCCTTCGTGAAATTAAGTGTGTTGTCTGTGATCCAAAATCTACTAAAATTATCATATATTTAGTTTGCTCCATTTAACATTTTCTAAGGAGTCTAAAATAAGATCTGCCTTTGAAAAATCTTGATCTCCGGTATATTTATTTGGAATTGCTAAGGCTTTCATACCAGCAGCTTTGGCTGAAATAATACCTGGCTCTGTGTCTTCTAATGCCCAACAATTTTTGGGATCAACTTTTAATCTCTTTGCTACTCTAATATAGATATCCGGGGCTGGTTTAGGTAGAGATCCTTTTTTTCTTCCCATAATTACGTCAAAGAAATTAATAATTCCCATATTAGCGAGCATTGTTTTTAGGTGAGCGCTATATCTATTAGATGCGAGTCCAATTTTGATATTTCTTTTTTTTAAATCTTTTATGAGCGGTAAAAAACCTACTCTCGGGTACAAGGGGGTTTTTATTAAATCTGCGTATATTCTCCTTCTTATTCTTCTCAACCTATCTTCTCCATCTTTAATTCCATATTTTTCTCTAATCTCCTTATAATAGTTCTCTCCACCTAATCCGGGTTTATGTAGTAATCCAACACTGTTGTATTCTGGAACTATCCCATATTTTTTTATAAGAAGTTCTAACGACTTCGAATGTATGGGTTCACTATCTATTATTAATCCATCTAGATCAAAGATTACTGCCTTTATCATTTTTGCTCCTTTGCCCATTTAACAATATTTTCAAATAAAGACAGTCCATCTATTTTAACTTTAGCACGTCTCCAGTTTGGATGTTGTTCCCTCCTTATAAAACATTCAGGATGCGGCATCATCCCCAAGATTCTTCCAGTTATATCAGTTATTCCAACAATTGCATTTAAAGCCCCGTTCGGATTATCCGGATAATTTTGAGTTGGATTGCCATCAGCATCAACATATCTGAAAGCAACTAAACCTTTCTCTTCTATTTTTCTTAAAATTTTATTATCACAAAAGAATTTTCCTTCCCCATGAGCAATCGGATACCATAAAATTTTTCCATCCATACTCTTTAAGAACGGTGATGAATTTTTATCGTTAACTTTAACTTTAATCCATCTACATTCAAAATGGCCTGAATCATTATTGGTTAAGCTAACACTCATCTCCCCGATTTTTCTATAAGGTAAAAGGCCTGTTCTGACTAAAACCTGAAATCCATTACATACTCCAATTATTGCTGTATTTTCTCTTTCTATAAATTTTTTCATTTGAGTTCCCAAAAAAGAAGTTAACTCAATTGCTAAAATTTTTCCTGAAACAATATCATCCCCATATGCAAATCCTCCTGGTAGAGCCAGGATTTGATAATTGCTCATTTTTTCTGACCCATTCCTTAATTGATTGACATGAACAATTTTTGCATCTGCTCCAGCAATTTTAAAAGCATATGCCATCTCTTCATCTCTATTTGTTCCATCAGCCTTTAAAACTAAAACTTTTACTTTCATGAAAATAATCTCCTCATGGGTTCTTTCCAAGCTTCCTTTAGCTGCCCCAAATCAGCCTTAAATAATCTATCTACAAAAATCACTTTTTCTTCCTGAGTTTTACCCAGTATTTTATAAGGCACATTTTTAAATAGCCCTTTGGCAACTTTCTTGCTTTCAACTTCTGCTACAAATACCCCTGCAGTTTCATTAAATAATATTTTTTCAGATAGCTTAGAGATATTTGCTCCAAGATTTCCACCCACACACATTTCAAAAACTGCCGATATAACCCCACCTTCTGAAACATCATGACAGGACAAAATTTTTCTGGAATTTATGCCTTTATAAATTGCATTAAAAGTTTTTGGTAAGACTTTTAAATTAACTTTAGGTAAATCATTCCCTAAAACATTATGTGTATCATAATATGTAGATCCACCTAATGCTTCATCTATTTCCCCAACCAGAACAATTGTTGATCCCATCTTTTTAAAATCAGAGGTTACAGTTTTTGATGTATCTGGTATTTTCCCCATAACTGAGATACAAAGTGTTGGAGGAATTTTAACTACTCTTCCATCTCTCCCTTTATAAGTAGATGAAAGAGAATCCTTTCCTGAAATAACTGGAATTTTAAAAGTTTTCATAAGATCTATTACTGAATCAACAGATTGATCTAAATCATAAAGAGTTTCTTCATCTGGGAAAGGGAAGATAAAATTTTCAATTAAAGTAGCCTCCTTATAATTTCCTCCTACTGCAACAAAATTAGATAAGGCCTCTGCACCAGCCCAAATTCCACCCCAATAAGGATCTATTTTCCCAAGGATAGGATTTAATCCATGAGAAATAATCATTCCATATTTTTTATTAAGCAGTGGTCTAAGTACTGGAGAGTCGTTCGGCCCATCTAAGTTTACTCCGGAGTATGATTGCAGATCATTCGTCCCCCCCACAGAGTGATCATATAATCTAACAATCGCCTCTTTGGATGCAACATTTCCATGCGATAGTATTTTCTTTATATTATTAATCCATTCTTTTTCATTTTTTGGAGATTTTATTTGAGATTTGGATTTTGTAATTTGTGATTTACGTTTTGCGATTAACAAACGTTTTGGCAATCCATGATGTAAAAACTCCATTTCCAAATTTCCCACTTTTTCTTTTCCATAAAAGACTTGCAGTCTTTTGCTCCCATCAAATTTTGCTAAAGTAGCAGATTCCACATTATATTTTTTACAAACATCAAGAAATTTATTTAAATTCTTTGGAGAAACAGCAACTATCATTCTCTCTTGAGATTCTGAAAGCCAAATCTCCCATGGAGCTAAACCCTGATATTTAAGAGGCGCTTTTTCCAAATTTACACTAACTCCAACCTCTTCTCCCATTTCTCCAATTGCTGAGGAAAATCCGCCGGCACCACAATCCTGGATAGCACTAATTAGTCCTTTATCCCTAGCTTCCAAGATAACATCAAAAGCTCTTTTCTCCTCGATTGCATTACCTATTTGAACAGCTTGAGAATTAATAGAAATTGTCCTATCTGTCATTTCTGCTGAAGAGAAAGTTGCACCATGTATGCCATCCCTTCCTGTTCTTCCACCTATAGCTATTGCGAAATCCCCCACTTTAACTTTACCTTTTTTAGCATATTTTTTAGGTAAAATTCCGTATGAACCAACTAATATTGTAGGTTTAGCCTTAAAATCTTCATGAAAGTGAAATGATCCATTGTTGGTGGGAATTCCAACTCTATTCCCATAATCCCGGACCGCAGCAACTGTTCTTTTAAATAAGTACTCAGGAGCTAAACAACCCTCGGGTAATTTGGATAAAGGCATATCATACGGAGCAAACACAAATATATCAGTTGAAGCAATTGCTTTTGCTCCTTGACCTGTTCCTACTATATCCCGGAATACCCCACCACTACCTGTCATTGCTCCGCCATATGGCTCTATTGCAGAAGGAGAATTATGTGTTTCTGCTTTACCATTTATTGCCCAACCATCATAAAAATCCATCACTCCAGAATTATCAACGAAAGCAGACACGATATTTTTATTATGTTTCAAAGCTTCTTTTTTAATCCTGGTAAATAGGGGTTCTTTCTTTTTTCCATTAACTATTAAATCTGCTTTGAAAGTTTTGTGAGCACAATGCTCACTCCAGGTTTGGGCAATAGTTTCTAAATCCAAATCTGTTGGATCTCTGTCAATTTTTTTAAAATAATCCTGAATGGCGTGCATTTCGTCTAAATTAAGAAATAGCTTATCTTTTGATAGTTCCATTAATTGGGAATCACTCATTTTTCCTATTGGGATAATTTTTGTCTCTCCTACTTTTCCAGTAATTAAAAGTGTTTGCGGATCTTTTTCTAAGATTTGCTCTACTGTTTTATTGTAAAGATTTAATTTTTCTACTAAATTTAATGTTTCCTCTTTTTTAATATTCCCATAAAATGCGTACTCAAAACTTGTATCAGCTGCTGCTATTTTAATGCCTAAGTCTGAACAGGCTTTTATAATGGAGGCCACTTCAGGATTCATAACTCCTGGTTTATAGCCAATTTCCACTATTTTAGCCTGGCCGTTAACAATCGGAGAATTAATTGTATAAGATTGATTTATTGATTCAGACAATAATTTTTGAGCTAAAATCTTAGTTTGATTTACACTGAGATTTTCTAATCTGTAAACCTTAATTACTAAGACCTTGGAAATATTCCTGATTCCCAGGTTTTTTATTTCAGCTAATATTCCTTCTCCTTTTAAATCCGGCCCTATTTTTGTAATAACTCTTACTTTTTGAATCATTTACTTAACCTTTCTAAATCCCGCCAGCCAATATCAGTTCTGTAATGTAGATTATCCCCCTCAATTTTTATAAGTTTCATTGCTTTATAAGCTTTATCTCTTGCATCCGCAATGTCTTTTCCTTCTCCGACTACATAGAATACTCTTCCTCCGTTTACAAAAAATTTATTTTCTTGTCGTTTTATTCCGGAGCCGAAAACTTTTATACCCAGTATATCCATTACATCCAACAGTCCAAAAATTTCTTTCCCTTTAACTTTTGAATAATCTTCTGGATAACCCTTTGAACAAACAGCTACACTTATACGGACTTTGTTATCAAATTTAATCTTTAATTTACTAAGTTTTTTATCTAAAACAGTTTCTATAATTTTAAGATAGTCAGTTTTAATACTTGGTAAAATAACCTCTGCTTCCGGGTCACCCCATCTACAGTTAAATTCAATAATTTTTACTCCCCTTTTCGTTAACATTCCCCCAAGGTATAAAATTCCACTGTAAGGTCTTCCTTCTTTTTTCATACCAGCAAGTGTTGGTTTTAGTATTTTATTTTCTATATCCTTTATAACTTTTTTATTAATAGCCCCTGTTGGAGCAACGCTTCCAACACCTCCTGTGTTTGGGCCCTGATCTCCATCATAAATTCTTTTGTGATCCTGAGCACTTCTCAAAATAGAAAAATCTTCACCATCACAAATTGCAAAAAGGGAAAATTCTTCTCCAATAAGAGCTTCTTCTATTAGAAAGCTTTTTCCTGCCTTACCGAATTCACTCATAGAATTAACTGCCGCAATCGCCTCTTTTTTACTGTCAGCTCTTATAACTCCTTTTCCTAAGGCGAGGCCTGAGGCTTTGATAAAGAGTGTTTGCTCAGACATGGAGTTTATATACTTGGTTGCTTCTTTTTTATTATTAAATGATTTAAATCTTGGGATAGGCAATTTATACTTAACCATAAATTCTCTTGCCCACTTTTTATCCCATTCAAGTTGTGAGGCTTTTTGCGTTGGTCCAAAAGCTTTTATACTTAAGTTTTGAAACTTATCAACATAACCGGCAGCAATAATATCATCTTGTCCAACATCCACTAAATCTATTTTTTCTTTTTTACAAACCTTTAAAATACCTTCAAAATCTAACATTCCAACATCTGGATAATTTTTAATTTTTTTATTTTTAAAATCTGTCAAACCATTCCCTGGTGTCATAATAACTTTATTAACTTTATTAGATTTTGCATAAGATAAAGCTAGCGCATGTTCCCTGCCATTTTGTCCAATAACTAATACATTCATTTGCAAAGCTCCTCCAATACCTTTACATACGCTTCATTCTCTGCAGCTTTAAGTCTTTGATACAAAGTCTCAACTGTATCTCCTTGTTCTATTTTTACAAAAGTCCTTTTTAATACTGGTCCAAAATCAAACTCTTGAGAAAGAAAATGTACTGTTGATCCAGCATAGCTAGATTTTTGATCAAAGAAATTTTGAATAGCAATGTCCATAAATTTACCCTTATTCCAAAGTGCATCTGTGCCATCAGGATTTTTAACAATTCCATCTAAAGTATCTGGGATAAGTCCTGGATGTACATTTAGAATTTTGAAATTATTTATTAAAGAGTCTGGAATAATTTGCTTCCACCCAGTTAAACAAACATAATCTATTTTGTGATCTTTTAAGATTTGCTCCAAATCATCATTTTTAGAAGTGACCTTAGTGGGAATATTATTTTCCTTAGCCCTAGTTAAACCATAAGCATCTTTGGAATCTGAAATAACCAATACTATTTGTGCGTTTATTTTACCCTTTTTCACCCCGTTAATTATTGCCTGTAAATTAGTTCCGGTCCCTGCATTTGAGATTAAAACTGCAATATTTTTCATGCTATACCTTTATGTTGGAGGGCCGAAAGACCTGGGTGAGATAATTTTGCCGTCTTAAAGTTATTGCAAAAGACACCGAAGATTCTATATTTTTCCTGAATCTCGTTTACCATAGCCTAATATAACTAAAAATTAGCCTTAAGTCAAGTTTAGCTAAAAAATGATATACTAGAAAAGTGAACCCTAAAAAATTTCATGTTATAACTTTCAGATACGCTTTTGAAGGAATTGCTTCAGCTTTAAAGGAAGAACCAAATTTAAAATTTCATTTTTTAATGGGATTTTTGGCAATAGTATTATCCGTAATTTTACAAATATCTAGAGAAGATTGGATAACTATAATCTTCTTAATTGGATTCGTAATTTCTGTTGAACTGACTAACACTGCAATTGAGGCAGTAGTTGATCATTTCACTGATCAGGTTCACCCCGGTGCAAAACTTGCCAAAGATATTTCAGCAGGAGCTGTTTTAGTTGCTGCTTTAACTTCCGCAATTATCGGAGTAATGATTTTCCTTCCTTACCTTTCACGATGGATAATGTAGGATTATTTTTTCTTATACATAACTTTAGTGGCAAGGATAAATTTCTGGATTATTTAATGATTTTTGGAGCAAGAGGCGTAATATTAATTGCTCTACTACTTTTTTTTATTTTAGCATTCAGGGGAAGTATCAAAGAAAAAAGAGCTTTTCTACTGACGCTAGTCTCATATCCTTTAGCACTTTTTCTTATTAAAATAATTCATGTTTTCTTTATTGAGGAAAGGCCTTTTGTCACATTGCATCTAACACCGCTTTATTACTATCTCCCGGATCCATCTTTCCCTTCCATCCATACCGCCACCATGACAGTCATGGCTCTTTCATATCTGTATTTTAGATCAAACTGGTCATTTCTCTTTCTACTGCTTATGATCTGGGTGGGTATTGCCAGAATTTATGTGGGAGTACATTATCCATTAGATATTTTAGGAGGTTTTATTGTAGGAATAGCTTCTATAACAATTTCCATTAAGATAACAAGGCTTTTAAAGCTTAAATTTTTTTAATTAGCTTTTTCAAGTATTTCAATGAATTTTTCAGAATCTTTTAATGGAGCAATTATTTGTAAATTATATTCCTGGGATTTAAAAAGTTCCCTTGCAACAGATTGAACATCCTCGGCAGATACTTTATCAATCTGATTCAAATATTCATCAAAAGTTTCAATTTTACGCTCTGATACAAAATTTATTCCAAAATACTCAGCTAAAAAATTTGTGGATTCGGCCCTTATTGCAAGTCTTCCCCTTATCATTTCTTTTGCTTTTTTAAGCTCTGCCTCTGCAACTTTCTCAAGAGTCATATTTGTAAGTTCTGCAATAATAACTTCTAAGGCATCTTCAATTTTTTCCAATTTTAATCCTGCATCTACTGTAAATGCTCCTGTATCTTTATAAAATTCGAAGTCTGCTCCGATATGATATGCCAACCCCCTTTTTTCTCTAACCTGAAGAAAAAGTCGAGATGACATACCTTCTCCCAAAATTGTTGCTAAAACTCGGGCTGCATATCTTCTTTCATCATCTCTTGAAAAACCCATCATTCCTAAAACAATATTTGCCTGATCTGTAGCTCTATAAAATATCGATACCTTAGGTTTTATTTGTTTATTAATTTGATAAGGTTTTGGATTATATTTTGATCTTTCCGGTAAATCAGAAAAGTAAGTCTTAATAAGTTTTTCCAGGTTACTGGGTAATTTTCCGGCTAAGACTAGAACCATATTTTTAGGAGAATACAATGAATCTACATATTTAACAAAATCTTCTCTGACTAATGATGTTACTGTTTTCTCAGCTCCTCCTAAATCCCAACCCAACGGCTGGTCTCCATATTGCAGTTTTTCATATAATTCCCAGATATATCTTTGTGGAATATCTTTATACATTCTCAACTCTTCAATAATGACTCCTTTTTCTTTTTCTATTTCTTCTTCTGATAAGAGGGATTCTTTTATCATTGAAGATAAGATATCTAAAGCAATTTCTGAATGTTTAGATGAAGATTTAATCCAGTAATATGTAAATTCTTTTGTAGTGGCCGCATTATTAACTGCCCCTATTCCATCAACTATTGTGGAGATTTCCTCAGCAGTTGGGTACTTTCTTGATCCTTTAAAAAACATATGCTCCAGAAAATGTGAAATACCATTTATTTTTTTTATTTCATATCTTGATCCTACCCCAACTGCAACTAAAGTTGTTAGAGAGTCCAGATGCGGCATGTCTACAGTTATTAAAGTTAGTCCATTTTTTAAAGTAGAAATCTTATGCATTTATAATCTTTAGCATTTCCTCAACTGTTTTATCAATTGAAAGATTGGAGTTATCTATCACTACAGCGTCTTGAGGAACTCTTAAAGGAGAGGCTTCTCTATTCATATCCTGCTCATCTCTTGAAATCATATCTTTTAAAACATCCTCATATTTTATAGTTGAGTCTTTTTGAACTAATTGTTTAAATCTTCTTTGGGCCCGAACCTCAGGAGTTGCTGTTAAAAAAAATTTATACTTAGCATTCGGATAAATTTCTGAACCAATATCCCGCCCTCCCATGACAATTTTTCCCTGAGAACCAACCTTTCTTTGAATTCCTCTCATGATTTCACGAACTTCAGGAATCGCAGAAACAATTGGAACCAATTTTGAAATTTGAGGGGTATGTAATTTATCTGTTACATCTTCGCCATCTAAAAACATTTTCCATGTATGATTTATTTCAAATCTGACATTCAAATTTCTATATATTTCCAGTATTTTCTCAAAATCATCTTGGGAAATATTTTGCTCAAGCATTTTTAAACAACCGGCCCTATAAATCATTCCTGTATCAATATACTGATAACCTATTTTTTGAGCCAGTAAAAATCCGACTGAATTTTTGCCAGATGATGTCGGACCATCAATTGTAACTATATCTTCCACAAGGAACTAGTTTACCACCTGCTTTATCTTAGGTCCAGTTGGAGTATCTTCAACTTCATATCCTAATTTTTTAATTTCAGCCCTCAGCTTATCAGATTCCTTAAAATCTCCGGACTTTCTGGCTTTTTCTCTCATATTTAAAAGCTTTGTGATTCCTTCCGGAACTTCAACTTGCTTTCCTAAATATTTATCCAGCTCCAGTCCTAAAATTTTATCCATTTCTAAAATTATTTTGGATTTAATGGAAATAGATTCCGAGCTGTGTACCATATCCCAAAGCACCCCAACAGCTTGTGGCATATTTAGATCA
>OBEQ010114106.1_pt1 | contig 14653 bp, 18 predicted proteins | sample 1670901 | NCBI WGS metagenome assembly OBEQ01 (sample SAMEA104232315, study PRJEB22302) | groundwater metagenome | biome: forest; feature: aquifer; material: groundwater | place: USA | collected 2011-08-07 | depth 5.4 m
TATCCAACCGGACGCAGGGTGAGCGATGAAGAGATGAAGCACATCAATGTGGAACGTAATAAGTTTCATGGCGACTGGAACTACGTCATAAGACCAAAAGCTACAGAGCGAAGTTGATACCTTTATTTATTTACACCTCCTTAGTTCAGGAGGGCTTGGCTCACGCCTTCTTTATAGGGCCGAATCGGACGCATCACGCCTTGCTCCTTCGACTCCAAGCCGAGGCGCACCAACGCAGGGTCGGTATCTGGTCTGCCCGGGGTCGCGTAAGAGACCTCAAGATCACTAACGTCCACCCTGTTGATCCAGCTAAAGACGACCAGTACCCTTCTTACGTTCGCGTCGCCAATCTCAGCAGCGTCACGATAAGGCTGGCTGGCTATGTGCTGTCCAGTGAAGGAGGTCACAGATACCTCTTCCCCGGTGTGAGCGTGGACCAGGGTTACACGATCATCGTGTCCAGCGGGAGTGGAACGGATGGAGTTGATGCGAGGGGACAACTGGTCGTCCACTGGGCCACGCAGGGTCTGGTCTGGGATCCGAGAGAAGACACCGCCTTTCTCACGGATCCGAGCGGGAACCTTGTGGATACGTTCCATTACAAGGGAAAGCGGGTGAGGAGGTCGTCTTCACGCTCCAAAGGCAAGGCCCCCTGATTCCGGGCATTCGTGGCTGAAGCTGAGATCGATACTGGATGGACGCGTCGTCATCCCGCATCCTTGTCAGTGCCCCGAAAGTCCCCCGCGGGGTCGTTGCGAGGACGCGCAGCGACCGGTGAGCCTTTCCGTGATGTGCCACGATAGTGCTGCGCGAGAATCGTGCCATGCAGCTCGCGTGCGATCGCAAGGAGGCCCAGCGCAATCCATTGCCAATACGCACTAGGGATGTGTATGCTGAATTCACCGTGAAAGGAGGCCAGATAACGATGTATCGCCGGCTCAATGTCACCCTGCCAGAAGACACCGCGCGCCTCCTCAACCAGGTGGCCACGAAAGGCGCCCGGAGCCGTCTTATTGCGGAGGCCATCCGTTTCTACGTGCGACACATCGGTCGAGAGACCCTCAGAAGACAGTTGCGGGAAGGAGCCATGAGGCGGGCGGAGCGCGATATCACGCTTACGCGGGAGTGGTTTCCCGTTGACGAGGAGGCATGGCGGCGCAGCGGAAAGTAGCCTATCCCCGGCGAGGCGAGCTGTGCCTCGTGAGCTTCGACCCCACGCTGGGGGCGGAGATCCGGAAGACGCGCCCGGCGTTAATTGTGCAAAACGACATAGCCAACCGTGCGAGCCCGATCACGATCGTCGCCGCGATCACCTTTCACTTCGGAGAACAGCTCTATCCGACCGAGGTGCTCATCAGGGCCCCTGAGGGCGGGATGCAGGCTGACTCCGTCGCCCTTCTGAACCAGATCCGCTCAATCGACAAGCAGCGCTTGGTCCGGCGACTCGGGAGGCTCGCCCCGGAGACCATGGCGAGAGTCGATCGGGCGCTCCTCGTGAGCTTCGGGTTGGCTGGGATATAGGAGAGACGGCGCGGTTGCCGACGCTGGGAAACGATATCTCGGCTTCCCTTGCGGTTGCGAGAAGATCAAGATGCACGAGCTTGAGAAACTTGAAGAGGCTCGGCATTGCTACTAACCTTCCTTTTTGTCGCGTTCCCAACACGCCATCGTCACCTCTCTGACAAAATCCTTGTAAATTGCCAGAAAAAGCCAGGATTATCCGCTGGCACCGGTCTTGCTGTTAACGGAGCCAGCGGAATGCGATGGGGCATTCCTTGAGACGGCAAGGGCGCTGGACCGATGAGACGTGCCAGCGCCCTTCTCGTTTGAAGCTAATGCGGTGAGATTGCCGCGCTCCCGTTGGTCGCTCGCAATGACAAGATAAAACGGAAACACTCACCAGAGGGCTCTAACCCAGGAAAGGAAACAACGACATGAGGCAGATCGCGTTTTACGGCAAGGGCGGGATCGGGAAGTCCACCACCGGCCAGAACACTCTGGCCGCGCTCGCCGAAATGGGACAGAAGATTCTGATTGTCGGCTGCGACCCGAAGGCCGATTCCACCCGCCTGATCCTGCACGCGAAGGCTCAGGACACCGTACTGGGCCTGGCCGCTGCGGCGGGGAGCGTGGAGGATCTGGAGATCGAGGACGTCATGAAAGGTGGCTACAAGGGCATCCGCTGCGTGGAGTCGGGCGGCCCGGAGCCGGGGGTGGGCTGCGCCGGCCGAGGGGTGATCACCGCCATCAACTTCCTGGAGGAGAACGGGGCCTATAATGGGATGGATTACGTCTCCTACGATGTCCTGGGGGACGTCGTCTGCGGCGGGTTCGCCATGCCGATCCGCGAGAACAAGGCGCAGGAGATCTACATCGTGATGTCGGGCGAGATGATGGCCATGTATGCCGCCAACAACATCTCAAGGGGCATCCTCAAGTACGCCAATACCGGTGGCGTCCGGCTGGGTGGCCTGATCTGCAACGAGCGCAAGACGGACAAGGAGCTGGAGCTGGCCGAGGCCCTGGCCAAGAAGCTGGGAACCCAAGTCACCCACTTTGTCCCCCGCGATAACATCGTGCAGCATGCGGAGCTGCGGCGGATGACGGTGATCGAATATGCCCCGCAGAGCACGCAGGCTGATCACTACCGGGCGCTGGCAAAAAAGATCCATGAGAATGCCGGCAAAGGAGTGATCCCTACCCCCATCACCATGGATGAGCTGGAAGAGATGCTGCTTGAGCATGGCGTCATGACAGCAGTGGACGAGTCGATCGTGGGGAAGACCGCGGCTGAGGAGCTGCCGGTCGGCGTGGCGTAGAGTATGCGGGGAGAGGGAAACTTTCTGAATGGAGCGTGAGATGACCATAGCCATTGACGAGGCGAGACAACTGATCCAAGAGGTCCTGCAGGCCTACCCCGAGAAGACGAGGAAGAAGCGGGAGAAACACCTGACGGTCTTCGATGAGGGCCAGGCCGACAAGGGTGGCTGCGCGGTCAAGTCCAACATCAAGTCGATCCCCGGCGTTATGACCATCCGTGGATGCGCCTACGCCGGCTCCAAGGGCGTCGTCTGGGGTCCGATCAAGGATCTGGTCCACATCAGCCACGGGCCGGTCGGGTGCGGCCAGTACTCCTGGGCCGCCCGGCGCAACTACTACACCGGGACCACCGGGGTGGACACCTTTGTCACGATGCAGTTCACCTCAGACTTCCAGGAGCGGGACATCGTCTTCGGCGGCGATAAGAAGCTGGAGAAGCTCATCGATGAGATCCAGCGACTCTTCCCCCTGAACAAAGGGATCACGATCCAGTCGGAATGCCCCATCGGCCTGATCGGCGATGACATCGAGGCCGTGTCGAAAAAGAAGTCGAAGGAGCTTGGGGGCAAGACCATTGTCCCGGTTCGCTGCGAGGGCTTCAGGGGCGTGAGTCAGTCGCTCGGCCACCACATCGCCAACGACTCGATCCGCGATTGGGTCTTCTCCCAGGCTGACAGCCAACCCAGCTTCCAGGCGACGCCGTACGATGTGGCGGTCATCGGCGACTACAACATCGGGGGCGACCTCTGGTCATCCCGGATCCTCCTGGAGGAGATGGGGCTCCGGGTCGTGGCCCAGTGGTCCGGGGATGGAACGCTCCACGAACTGATGACCACCCCCAAGGTGAAGCTCAATATCCTCCACTGCTACCGCTCCATGAACTACATCTCCCGGCACATGGAGGAGAAGTACGGCATCCCCTGGGTGGAGTATAACTTCTTCGGTCCCACCAAGATCGAGGAGTCGCTGCGCCAGATCGCTTCCCACTTCGACGAGCGGATCAGGGAGGGGGCGGAGCGGGTGATCGCCAAGTATCGTCCCATGGCGGACCGGGTCATCGCCAAGTACCGCCCCCGACTTCAGGGCAAGACGGTGATGCTCTTTGTGGGCGGCCTGCGTCCGCGCCACGTGATCGGGGCGTATGAGGACCTGGGGATGGAGGTGATCGGCACCGGCTACGAGTTCGGCCACAACGACGATTACCAGCGGACAGCCCACTATGTGAAGGAAGGGACCGTGATCTACGACGACGTGACGGCCTATGAGTTCGAAAAGTTCGCGGAGAAGATGCAGCCCGATCTGGTGGGCTCCGGCATCAAGGAGAAGTACGTCTTCCAGAAGATGGGGGTCCCCTTCCGGCAGATGCACTCATGGGACTACTCGGGACCCTACCACGGCTACGACGGCTTTGCCGTCTTTGCCCGCGACATGGACATGGCCGTCAACACCCCGGTCTGGAAGATGACGAAGGCCCCGTGGAACATCCCCCCACCCTTCCCTCCCCCACAAGGGGGGAGGGCGAAGGATGAGGCAAATCAGGAGAAATAGCATGAGTCAAAGCGCCGACAAGATCTTGGACCACACCACCCTGTTCCGAGAGCCGGAGTACCGGGCCCTCCTCGAAAACAAGCGAGCGCAGTTCGAGCAGCCTCACGCCTGCGAGGAGGTGGAACGGATCCTGGAGTGGACCAAGACTCCTGAGTACCGGGAGCTGAACTTCAAACGCGAGGCCCTCACCATCAACCCGGCCAAGGCCTGCCAGCCGCTGGGCGCCGTCTTCTGCGCCGTGGGGTTCGAGGGGACCCTTCCCTTCGTCCATGGCTCCCAGGGGTGCGTGGCCTACTACCGGAGCCACTTCTCCCGCCACTTCAAGGAGCCCACCTCCGCCGTTTCCTCGTCCATGACGGAGGACGCCGCGGTCTTCGGTGGCCTGAACAACATGATTGAGGGGCTCGCCAACTCCTATGCGCTCTATACGCCGAAAATGATCCACGTCTCCACCACCTGCATGGCCGAGGTGATCGGCGATGACCTGAACAGCTTCATCAAGACCGCGAAGGACAAGGGCTCTGTGCCGCAGGAGTTCGACGTCCCCTTCGCCCACACCCCCGCCTTCGTGGGATCCCACATCGTGGGGTACGACAACACGCTCAAGAGCATCCTCAGCCACTTCTGGGAAGGGCGGGAGCGAGGCGACAATGGGAAGCTCAACCTGACCATGGGCTTCGACGGCTACACGGTGGGGAACATCCGCGAGCTCAAGTGGATGATGAATCTGATGGGGGTGAGTTATACCATTCTGGCCGACAACAGCGACGTCTGGGATACCCCGACGGATGGCACATTCCGGATGTACGACGGCGGGACAACCCTGCAGGAGGCCAAGGGTGCGCTGCACGCGAGGGCGACGGTCTCCATGCAGGAGTTCTGCACAGAGAAGACCCTGGAGTACGTGGCGAGCAAAGGCCAGGCGACGGTGGCCTTCAACCACCCCATGGGGATCGCCGGGACGGATAGGTTCCTGATGGAGATCGCCCGGCTGACGGGACAACCGATTCCGAAGGAGCTTGAGTTGCAGCGGGGCCGGCTGGTGGACGCCATCGGCGACTCCACGGCGTACCTCCACGGCAAGAAGTTTGCCCTGTATGGGGACCCGGACCTGACACTGGGGCTCACGGCGTTCCTCCTCGAGCTGGGGGCCGAGCCGGTCCACATCCTCTCGACCAACGGGGGGAAGGTCTGGGAGAAGAAGGCGCAGGCGCTGCTGGCTGCCTCCCCGTTCGGGAAAGGGTGCCATGTCTATCCAGGCAAGGACCTCTGGCATATGCAGAGCCTGCTGTTCACCGAGCCCGTAGACTTCCTCATCGGCAACACCTACGGCAAATTCCTGGAGCGCGACACAGGGACGCCGCTGATCCGGATCGGTTTCCCCATCTTCGACCGGCACCACCATCACCGCTACCCCATCATCGGCTATCAGGGGGCACTGAACGTTTTAGTCTGGATCCTGGACAAGATCTTCGACGAGTTGGACCGCAAGAGCATGAACGGGTGCAGTTACGACGTCATCCGGTAGGTGAGACGATGTTCGCCCAGAAGACGGCTGAGCTCTTCAATGAGCCTGGCTGCGAAAAGAATAGGAACAAGCCCGAGAAGGATCGAAAGCAGGGGTGCGCCAGGCTGGCTAAGCCGGGTGCAACAGCCGGGGGGTGCGCCTTTGACGGGGCCAAGATCGCGCTCCAACCGGTCACCGACGTGGCCCATCTGGTCCACGGCCCCATCGGCTGTGAGGGGAACTCCTGGGATAGTCGGACCAGCTCCTCCTCCGGCCCGACCCTCTACCGGACGGCCTTCACCACCGACTTGGATGAGCAGGATGTCATCATGGGGAGTGAAAAGAAGCTCTTTCGGGCCATCAAGGAGATCATCGAGAAGCACAACCCACCGGCGGTCTTCGTCTATCAAACCTGCGTGCCGGCCCTCACTGGGGATGATGTCGAGGCGGTCTGCAAGGTGGCCTCTCGCACATTTGGCACGCCGGTGATCCCAGTGATCGCTCCCGGCTTCGTGGGCGGGAAGAACCTGGGGAACAAGCTGGCCGGCGAGGCCCTGCTGGATCACGTCATCGGCACGATGGAGCCGGCGTACACGACCCCGTACGACATCAACATCATCGGCGAGTATAACGTCTCAGGGGAGCTCTGGCAGGTGAAGCCGCTGCTGGATTGTCTCGGGATCCGGCTCCTCGCCTGCATCTCAGGTGATGCCCGGTACCAGCAGATCGCCTGGTCCCACCGAGCCAGAGCGGCCATCATGGTCTGCAGCAAATCGCTGCTCAACATCGCCCGCAAGATGGAGGAGCGATATGGGATCCCCTTCTTCGAGGGCTCCTTCTACGGGATTTCGGATATGAGCGATGCCCTGCGGAATCTCGCGTCGCTCCTGGTGCTCCGCGGCGCGCCCCCGGGACTACTGGCAAAGGCTGAAGCGTTGATCGCCGAGGAAGAGGCCCGTGCCTGGGCCCGCTTGGAGCCGTATAGGGAGCGGCTCAGCGGCAAGCGGGTGCTCCTCATCACGGGTGGCGTCAAATCCTGGTCGGTCGTCTCAGCTCTCCAGGAGATCGGGATGAGTGTAGTCGGCACGAGCGTAAAGAAGAGCACGAATGGCGACAAGGAGCGGATCAAGGAGCTCATGGGGGGGGATGCCCACATGATCGACAGCCTCCCGCCCCGTGAGATGTACGCCATGTTGAAAGAAGCCAAGGCCGATATCCTCCTGGCCGGCGGTCGCTCGCAGTTCGTGGCCCTCAAGGTGAAAGTCCCCTTCCTGGATATCAACCAGGAGCGCCACCACGCCTACGCGGGCTACGACGGAATGGTGACCATGGTGGAGGAGATCGACAAGGTGATCAACAGTCCGATCTGGGCCCAGGTGCGAAAAGTCGCGCCATGGGAGCGGACGTAGGCGACAACCATGGCCCTCGTCAAGACATCTCATAAATCGTGCACGGTGAACCCCCTGAAGCTGAGCCAGCCGATCGGCGCGGCCCTGGCCTTCCTGGGAATCAACAAGTGCATCCCGCTCCTTCACGGCTCTCAGGGGTGCACCTCCTTTGGCCTGGTCCTCTTTGTCCGCCACTTCCGGGAGGCGATCCCGATGCAGACGACCGCCATGAGCGAAGTGACCACCATCATGGGCGGCGCCGAGAACATCGAGGAGGCCCTCCTGACGCTCCACAAGAAGGCTCAGCCTGAGGTCATCGGCCTCTGCACCACGGGCCTTACCGAGACCAAGGGGGAGGACCTTGTCGGAATCGTCAAGGAGTTTCGGCACAAACACCCCGAGCTGGATCATCTCGCCATCGTGCCGGTCTCCACGCCTGACTTTGTGGGAAGCCTCCAGGACGGCTGGGCCAAGGCCGTGGTCAGGATCGTGGAGGAATTGGTGGAAGGCAAGTCAGCCAACCTTCCTCAGGTCAACGTCCTCGTTGGCTCTTCGCTCACAGCAGCAGATGTTGAAAAGGTTCGTGAGATCGTCACCGCGTTCCACCTCTTCCCTATCGTCCTTCCCGATCTCTCAGGGTCTCTCGATGGGCACATCCCGGATGACTTCAGCCCCACGACCCTCGGAGGGACCACTCGTTCAAGGATCCGAGAGATGGGATGCTCGGAGATGACCATCGCCATAGGGGAGAGCATGCGCACTGCCGCCGAGGTCATCGAGAAAAAGTGTGGGGTGCCTTACGTGGTCTTCGATCGCCTGACGGGTCTGGAGGCGAACGATCAATTCCTGGACCTGCTCTTCAGGTTGAGTCGGAATGAGGTTCCTCTGAAGTACCGGCGTCAGCGAAGCCGGCTCCTGGATGCCATGCTGGATGGCCATTTTTTCTTCGGCAGAAAGAAGATCGCCATCGGGGCCGAACCCGATCTCCTGTATGCCCTCTCCTCCTGGTTTTCCGAGATGGGGTGCGAAATCTCCACGGCGGTGACGACCACCCCATCGCCGCTTTTGGGGAAGGTTCCAACGGCAGAGGTCCTCATCGGAGACCTGGAAGACTTGGAAGAGCAGGCGAAAGGATGTGACCTCTTGGTCACGCACTCCCACGGCCGTCAAGCCTCGGAGCGACTTCACATTCCCCTCTTCCGTGTGGGGATCCCGATCTTCGATCGATTGGGCGTCGCCCATCAGCTCACGGTGGGGTACGAGGGAACGATGAGGCTGATCTTTGAGGTGGGGAACATCTTCCTGGCAAATGTGAAGGATCATGCCCCAGAGAAAAGGGAACTTCTTTACAGTGAAGCAACCCCCAATGCAGGGGCATTTCCGGTCTTGGAAGGAATAGGAGGTTTGACATGAAGGTGGCTTTCGCCACTGAGGACCTCGCGACGGTGAACGCGCATTTTGGCTGGGCCAAGCACATCGTCGTGTATGACATCTCCCCGGATGGCTACACCCATGCAGAGACCTACAATTTCGCCGGCGATCCTTCGGCTGACTCAGGGCAGGCCCTTCGACCCGGCTCAGGACAGGCCCATTCGGCAGAGCCTGTGGTGAGCTTGCCGAATCACTCAGGGCAGGTTCTTCAGGAAGATGGGAGCGAAGACAAGCTCCTCCCCAAGCTCGAGGCCATTGCCGATTGCGCGATCCTCTATGTGGCGGCCATCGGTGGATCAGGCGCAGCCAGGGTGGTGGCCAAAAAGGTTCATCCGGTGAAGGTCCAGGAGCCCGAGCCGATTACTGAGATCCTGGAAAAGCTACAGGCTGTCCTTGGCGGCACACCTCCGCCGTGGCTTCGGAAGGCGATGCAGAAGGGACAGGCTCGGGAATTGGATTTCGCTGAGGAGTGACATGACGGCGGAAGGACAGGTGGCGGCAAGCGATCCCATGGCGTCAGCTTTCATCACCGAGCTGGTCAAACAGCTTCGTGCTCAGGATACCTACGGCGCCAAGGATGGCACGTCTGACCAGGCGCTTTTGGAACCGTTGATCGTAGACAGGGAGAAGCGCAAGACGATCCCGATCATTGGAGATCCCGGCCCAGAGATTCTGTCGCGGGTCGAGCTGTTCTACAATGCCGTTGGCCTGGCCATCGAGCGTCGAACCGGCGTGATGGTCTCGGCAATGATGACCATGCACCACGAGGGGTTCGGGCGGATCGTCCTCATCGCCGGTCGGCTGGTCGTGGCGAACAAGTACCTCAGGGATGTCCACCGCTTCGGCTTCGACACACTGGACAAGCTGGCCCTGGAAGGGGAAAAGCTGGTTGCCGCCGGGGTGGAGATGATCGAGAAATTCCCCGAGGTAGCCAGATATGGATGAGGGCGGCGGATTGGGGCGGGTCATGGATCGATCGCTTGAAGAATTTGAACGGCTGGTCGATGCCGAGGATTTTCTGCAATTCTTCGGCATTCCCTACGATCGCCAGGTGGTGCAGGTGAATCGGCTGCATATCCTGAAGAAGTTTGCCCTTATGAAAGAAGCGATCGATCAGCAATACAGCCATGAGGACCCTGAGTGTAGGCTCCTCCTTCTGAGGGAGGCCATGCAGCGAGCCTATGAGACCTTCCTCACCTCCACGGCGGCGGAGCAACGGCTATTCAAGCTCTTTCAACAACCACCGCCCAGAGTGGTGGTGATTAAAACCGGGGACATCCACCATCACGGAAACGGAGCGTAACGATGGGTCCATCTGTTCTCACCGTGATCAATCCTCCCATGATGGGTGCCGGCTGCGCATCGAGGGGGAACTGCGGGAGCAGCAAGGGACCGCAGGAGATGGACCCGGGGACTTGGGAGAAGGTGAAGAACCACCCCTGCTATAGCGAAGAGGCCCATCACCACTATGCCCGGATGCACGTGGCCGTGGCCCCTGCCTGCAACATGCAGTGCCACTACTGCAACCGGAAGTACGACTGCGCTAACGAGAGCCGCCCTGGAGTGGTCAGCGAGAGACTCTCTCCAGAGGATGCCGCCAAGAAGGTCATGGCCGTGGCCAGCGCCCTCCCCCAGATGACGGTTGTGGGCATCGCCGGTCCCGGTGAGCCCTTGGCCAACCCAGGCAAGACCTTCCGCACCTTTGAGCTGATCGCCGAGAAGGCGCCGGACATCACGCTCTGCCTCTCAACCAACGGCCTGCTCCTCCCTGATTATGTGGACCGGATCAAGGCCCTGAACATTCATCACGTCACGATCACCATCAACATGATCGACCCCAAGGTGGGCGAACGGATCTACCCCTGGATCTTCTACAGGCACAGGAGGTGGAAAGGACGGGACGCCTCGAGGATACTCTGCGAGCGCCAGTTGGAGGGATTGGCGATGCTCACCGCTAGCGGCATCCTCTGCAAGGTGAACTCGGTCATGATCCCGGGCATCAACGATGCGCACCTGGTCGAGGTCAACACGACGGTGAAATCGTTAGGGGCCTTCCTCCACAACATCATGCCGCTGATCTCCGCCCCTGAGCACGGTAGCTACTACGGCCTCACCAGCCAGCGGGGACCGACCGCCCAGGAGCTGAAGGCGTTGCAGGATAGGTGCGAGGGGCAGATGACCGTGATGCGTCACTGCCGCCAGTGCCGGGCCGACGCCGTGGGGCTTCTCGGGCAGGATCGGAGCCAAGAGTTCACCCTGGAGAAGATCGGGGAGATGCCGGTGGAGGACAACCGGGAGATGCGCCGGACCTATCAGGCCCAGGTGGAGCAGATCCGCCTGCAGGCGAGGAAGGCCAAGGCAGAGGGCCTCTCACCTCTCAGCAATGCCCACACAGACCTCAAAATCCAGATCGCGGTCGCCACGAAGGGGCAGGGGCTCATCAATGAGCATTTCGGTCACGTCCATGAGTTTCAGGTCTATGAAGTGAGCAAAGCAGGGGCCAAGTTCGTGGGTCATCGGCGGGTCGATCTGTACTGTCAAGGAGGGTATGGCGACGAAGAGAGGCTGGAAACTGTGATACGGGCGATCAACGACTGCGTGGCGGTCTTTGCTTCAAAGATCGGCCGTTGTCCCAAGGAGATGTTGAAGGTCTCCGGAATTGAGCCAGTCGACCGCTACGCCTACGAGTTCATCGAGAAAGCGGTCCTGTCCTACTTCAAGGAGTACGTGAAGAGGGTCCAGAGCGGCGAGATCGTTCATGTCGAGCGAGGGGATGCCGAGATTCGGCAAGGGGCCCTGCTCGCGGTGACATAGGGAGCGAAATGGCGCTAATGCGAGAAGAGACGATCGTTGAACTGAACGATCCGCCGCACTTTGACTATGGGCAGAAGGTTCGCTCCAAGAAGGTGATCCGAAACGACGGAACATTTCCGGGGCGGGAGATCGGGGAGATCCTGGTCCAGAAAGGGGATGTGGGGTACGTGGCCAGCATCGGCACATTCCTCCAGCAGTTCTACATCTACGGGATCTATTTTCCCGAACGAGGGTATGCCGTGGGATGTCGGTCGAAGGAGTTGAAACTGATGGATGGGGAGGCTGAGGAAGATGGGATCGATCTACCTGGATAACAACGCCACGATGCGGGAGGAGATCGATCAGGTGCTGGAGATCCTGCCGGTGATCGTCAACGACCTGGCTCCCAGAGGGGTGAGTGTATGAAGGTCATGATCCGAAGAGACACGAAGGGGAACCTGTTGCTCTACGTGGCCAAGAAGGATCTGGAGGAGCCGATCGTCTCGGTGGAGGGAGCGAGCCTCTGGGGCGGCGTGGCAACCCTGGCGAACGGATGGCGATTTGAATTGCCGGAGATGGCACCGGACACTTCGCTTCCTATCACCGTGGAGGCCCGACGCCTTGGAGAGGGGTGAGCAGCAGCCATGACCACTCAGATGATTGTCACAGAGTTCTTAACCGGCGTCACACGGAACGGGTCCCACTGGGTCCCGCAGTTTGCCCAGCAGATCAACCCAGAGCGGTGCATCGGCTGTGGCCGCTGCTCCAAGGTCTGCGGTAGGGGTGTGATGCTGCTCATGGCCGCGGATGAACATGGCGCACTGATCGAGATGGATGGCGATGAAGAGGAGGAGTTCGAGAAGAAGGTCATGGCCCTCGCCCATCCCGAGAACTGCATCGGGTGTGAGGCCTGCGCCAGGGTCTGCTCCAAGAAGTGTTACACCCATGGGCCAGAACCGGCCCTGAGAAGCTGAAGGAGATCACAATGAAGATGATCCGTGCCATCATCCGTCCGGAGAAAGATGCGGGAGTGACCGAGCCGATGAAGGTGTTCATCGATGATACCACCCTCAGGGACGGGGAGCAGGCCGCTGGCGTGGCCTTCACCCTGGAGGAGAAGCTTCGGATTGCCCGGATGCTGGACGAATTAGGGATAGACCAGATCGAGGCCGGAACGCCCGCCATGGGCGGTGAGGAGGAGGAGGCCGTCCGGGCCATTGCCGCATCGGGTCTGAAGGCAGAAGTCCTAGCCTGGTGCCGGGCGACCAAGTCTGATATCGACGCGGCGCTCGCCTGCCAGGTGAAAGGTGTCAACATCTCGCTCCCGGTCTCTGACATCCACATCCAGCTCAAGCTCAGAAAAGACCGCGCTTGGGTGCTCGCGCAACTTGAGTGGGCCCTCTCCCATGCCAAGGGTCACGGCCTCTATGTCTCGGTGGGCGCGGAGGATGCCTCCAGGGCGGATTGGGCGTTTCTCATCCAGTATGGCATGACGGCCTCCAGTTGCGGGGCCGACCGGTTGCGCTATTGCGATACCGTCGGCGTTCTCGATCCCTTTATGACCTACGAGGCTGTCCGAGCACTGAAAGCGCAGCTCCCGATTCCCCTCGAGATCCATACCCACAACGACTTCGGCCTGGCGACGGCCAACGCCCTGTCAGCGGTGAAAGGCGGGGCGACATACGTCAATACGACCATCAACGGTCTCGGCGAGCGAGCCGGTAATGCAGCTCTGGAAGAGGTTGTGATGGCCCTCACACACCTGTATGGAGTTCCTCTTCCCACGAAGAGAAGCGCCCTCCTCTCCCTCTGCCAAGAGGTCGCACGGGCCTCGGGCCGCCCGATCCCGACCTGGAAGGCCATCGTGGGGCGTAACGTCTTCGCTCATGAGTCGGGCATCCACGCGGATGGCGTCCTGAAGAGTCCCCTCACCTACGAGGCCTTCCCCCCGGAGGAGGTCGGACTTTCCCGGTTCTTGGTGGTGGGCAAGCATACGGGGTCTCACCTGCTGAAGGAGCGGTTTGCCGAGCTTGGGATTCCGCTCTCGAATCGGGAGGTAGGCGAGATCCTCCCGGCCATCCGCCGTATGGCTGTGCAGAAGAAACGGCCCCTGATGAATGAGGAACTTGTGGAGATCCATGGCGCCGGCGTATCGACAAAATAGTGGGAGTTTGCTTCTAGACAATCTGGTTGATCTCGACGGCCTCGGGCGATACAAGCGGCAGCTCTCCCTGGAAGGGTTCGGGCCGCGAGGTCAAGAGAGGCTCAAGACATCGACGGCGCTGGTCGCAGGCGTGGGAGGGCTTGGCGGGACGGTGGCCCTGTATCTCGCCGCGGCCGGGATCGGCCGACTCATCCTCGTCCACCAGGGGACCCTCGACCTGCCGGATCTGAACCGTCAGATCTTGATGAGTCCCGAGTGGCTTGGGGCCAGTCGCGTTCGCTGCGCGCAGGAGAGCCTCAAGCGATTCAATCCGGAGGTGGAGACGCTGATTTTCGACAGCGAGGTGCGGGACGACAACGTCATCGATCTTGTTGCTGGCGCGGATGTCGTCATGAGCTGTCGATATAACTTTGAGGAGCGGGAGATCCTGAACCGCGCCTGCGTGGAACTCGCCCGGCCCATGGTCGAGGCGGCGATGCACGGGATGGAGGCCTACCTCACCACCATCGTCCCCGGGCAGACCCCGTGTCTGCACTGTCTCTATCCTGAATTCCCCCTGTGGGATCCGATGGCGTTCCCGGTCCTCGGGGCGGTCTCCGGAGCCCTGGGGTGCTTAGCGGCCACGGAGGCGATCAAGGTCCTCATCGGTATGGGTTCGCCACTCGCCGGGTGGCTTCTGCATTTCGATCTCGGGGATATGCACTTCCGGAAGTTGCACGTGCAAAGAAGGCCGGATTGTCCCGTGTGTGCTAACCGTTGCAGATCGGGCTGCGCTATTCCGAACTCAGCCGCTCAGGAAAGGCCATGGTTCAGCCAAAACGCGGTCACCTACTCGCAGACCCGCTGAGGCGGCAGGAAGCTGTAGAGCTCTTTTGTCCCTCGACCTTCACTTCAAGGCCTTTTCGAGGATTTTGCGGAGTTCGGTGCTGGGTTTCGCGAAGCCAAATCGATCATTGGGAGACACCCCATACACCATCCCGATCACCTCACGCTTTGCGTTGA
>OBEQ010425033.1_pt1 | contig 14648 bp, 12 predicted proteins | sample 1670901 | NCBI WGS metagenome assembly OBEQ01 (sample SAMEA104232315, study PRJEB22302) | groundwater metagenome | biome: forest; feature: aquifer; material: groundwater | place: USA | collected 2011-08-07 | depth 5.4 m
ACGTTACCGATTGTCACAACGTTCGCACCGGCACCACCGGCAATCTGAACGGTTGAGACGCCAGCCCCACCACCAAGAACGAGTGTTTGGGCAGCGGATGAAGAACCAAATGTCATCGTACCAGTTGCAGCTGTACCACCAATAGTGACGGTACTAGTTGTCAGTGCAGTACCAACGGTGAGGCTACCGCCAGCAGTTAAGCCATTGCCTATACCAATCGTACCAGTTGTGACATCGTTACCAAATACCAAAGCGGCTCCAGCACCAGTACTTGATTGGTAAGTGTTAGATTGAATAGTTGTAGCACTCAAGGTTGTGAACGAAGGAGTGCCTGTGAAGGTAACTGTCTTACCGGCTGAACCGAGTGTAACGTTACCGGAAAGGGTAGTATCGCCAGAAACAGTCAAGTTACCAACCGAGCTAACTGTAAAGACGTTAGTACCGGCGTTGTTTTGAACCACTAAGCCGTTAGCTGAACCACCTGAAGCAACCTTTAAGGTTAGAGGAACAACATCACCTGATGGCAGGATTGTTTGGGCTGAGTTGGGCGTCAAAGCGACTGAGCCTTGAGCTACAGGCAAGTTTACATAGGTACCTGTGACATATAGGTTACCAGTGACAGCGCTGTTACCTATAACGTTTATACCACCGGCGCTGACGCTAAGACCGCTTCCTACGTTCATAGCGCTTTGGGCGTAAATAGCCGTTGGAGTGGTAAGGAATATAGCACCGGCGCTTTGGACGTGCAGGCCACCATTGCTCCAAATGCCACTAGAGTCCCGGTTGAAGTCTATTAGACTTACGCCGTTACCAGCAGCGAATTGCCAAACTTGGTCGCCAAACGACGAGGCAGCCAGTGCTGGGCCGGCAGCCAATCCTAGCAGCGCCGCAGCAAAGCCTATGCTTTGGGCTATAGCTTTTTTACTTAATATTTTTAGTCTCATTAAATGTCTCCTTATTTTATTGTGAAGTTCCTAAAAATGCTCCACATATTATTTTATGAGCTAATTAACATTCTTATGCTTGTGGGCTATTATGTCAACCCAATATCCCAGCATTTATCCACAGGTTCCCATCCGTCAGCTAAGTTTTGACCTTACCAACCCACCCAAATTTCTAAGCTTAAACTCAGCCAGGCCCGTCTAACATAGGGTGTTTACCGTTTACTGTTCGTTGTTCACCAGGCGTTAACTTAGTTACTATTATCCGTTCGCTATTCATATGTAAAACAGAAAACAGTTAATGGGAAACGGCTCGTTTATGTCTATACATATATATAAGGTAAAATATATTTAAATGACTTTTCCTAGAGGTAGGCTGAAGTTAGTTACTTTAGTAGCTGCAATTTTGGTTGTGGCCGGCGCAAGCTGGGCCTTATTTAAAGACCACTCCCATAATACCCAAACTGCTAAAAACCAGGCTCCAGGCAGCAATCCAGCCAGCCCTAAACCACCCCCAGATGTCTCTCAGACAACTACTATCGAAACGTCCTATTTTAAATACCAAAAACCAGCCAATTGGGCCCAAATGTCAAAAAGTAACCTAGACGCCTTGGGGGCAACTAGTGGTATAGGCCGCCCGTCGCCAACTGTTACTTTCACTACTAAAGTATCTTCTCCCGCGCCTAGTACTTCTGCCGAGCTAAAAGACTCGGCGCTTACCGGTTTACGTAAACTGTCTAATTTTACTTTGGTTTCCAGCGCCGATACAAAAATTGACCGCCAACCCGGACAAAAATTCACTTATACCTTTAGTAGCAATGACGGCCAAATCAAGCTCACCCAGCAGTTAAGCCTAATCCCCTATAAGCAAAAATCTTATTTCTTATTATTTTCGAGTAATAGCTCGGATTTTGATAAGTCAAAGCCGGATTTTGACAAGATCGAAACTAGCTTCCACTTCAAGTAGCATTAAGCCTCGGCTTCAGGCTCAGAAACTTCCTTTTCGGTTTCCGGTTCTGAAATTTCTTCGGCTTGTTCCTTGTCCGTTGACTGCTGTGCGCTGTCCGCTTCAAGCTTTCCGCTTTCCGCTGGCTTAAGCACGATGTGCCGGTCCCTGCCCTCGCCTACTGACTCGGTAAACAATCCATAGTCTGAGGCCGCTTGATGAATGGCCCGCCGGTCGGCGGGACTCATGGCTGGTAGATCCTTGTTTTGCCGGCTGTCGCGGACCTCTTTAAACCAGCCCTCGGCCTGTTTGACCACCCGCTCAGCATGGTGTTTTTTATAGTCGGCCACGTCTACATTCACACGGCTATGGCTAAAATTTTGACTCTTTAGCGCCGAGCTAATTAAATACTGCAGAGCCCTGACTGTATCGCCACGCTGGCCAATCAAAAAACCGTTCAGGTGCGTGGAGGGCACGTTAAGTTCAATAACTTCGTGGTCTTCGGTCGTGGCGTAGACATCGGTGTTTAGTCCAAAGAACGACAGCAAATCTTCTATGTACTTCTTAGCGAATAAAATGGCTTCCTCGATATCAGCATTCATAAAACCTCCGGCGTAAGATGATGTATAACGTGGTACGTATTATGGGATAAGGGTAAACCAACCGTGGAGCGTAGCACGTATTAAGGGATATAGAAGTCACACGCTCTTTATACTTTATACGTTCCCCTTTATACGTTCCCCTCTTGTTCATCTTTTCTTTCGCTTACGCTTTTTGCGTTTTGTTCTTTGCTCTTTGTTCTTGGTTTTTTTGTCCCTTGTTTCTTGCCTGAGCTCTGTAGCCTCGGTGGAGGAGAGTTCTTTAGAGGCGGCTGGGGCCATCGCCACGGCTTCGGCTTCCTGAACATCCTCCTTCAAAACCCGGTTTTGCTGCCAAATGGCCACCAGGCTGCCGGTGAGCCAGTAAAGTGGCAAAGCCGCCGCAAAACGGATGGATACCAAAAACACAAAGATTGGCAAAAGATACATTGTGGAGCGGCCGACGGCGGCGTTGACTTCTTGCTGATCGGCGCTCCGGCCCTTTCCAGCCTCCTTCAAAATTTGGCGTAGGCCTCTGGAGTCCTGGCTCCCCGGCATCAGTTGGCGGCCCTGCACAAACTGAGCGGCCGCGCTGCCCACTACCAGTACCATAGCCGGCCAGTACACGCCGCTGGAGCTCAGGGCCATTTTATTTAAGTCGATTATCCCAAATAGCGAGTTATCAAACCGGTGGATATCATGCGCCAAGGTCTGCATCCAACCCAAATGGTGCAAAAACGGGTACGAGAAACTAATAATTTGGCCGGGGTGTTTAATGACGCGATTAAGGCCCACATAAAGACCGATTAAGATTATGGCCTGCACAATAATGATTCCCAGCGAGGCCATGGGATTAATTTGCCGTTCTTTATAAAGCTCCATGGTTAGCCGCGATTCTTTTTGGCGGTCGCCGGCGGCCGCGGCTTTAATCTTTTTAAGTTCGGGCTGCAGGGCCCTTATGGCTTTGGCGTGGTGCAGCTGTTTTTTGATCAGCGGCCACATCAAAAGCCTAATCAAAATCGTAAACAGGATTATCGCCAAACCAAAGTTGTGGCCCGGGATCAAAGCGTAAATGAGAACCAGCAAATTAAAAATCGGCTGGACTATAAACGTAGTAAACATTCGGGAACGCTCCTAACTTCTGTTCTAATATATCACAGAGGTTGCAGCTTGCCATTGACCATTTACTATTTACCATTTACCGGACGCCAACCATGGTCCATTCATGGATACTGGTTAACCCAGCACTTAGCCTAAACTGCATAATTCCCTGGCTAGGTGCTGGGTTAACGGATAAAGGTTAGATCTTTTAGCGGACTCTCTTGGCCAGCACCCCGGCCATCCGGAGCTGCTTTTTTACTTGGCCCTGCAAATGCTCGGCCGGCTCGTCTATTAGCGAACCGTGAAAAACTGTTATTACCACGTCATGCGGCCTGATTATGTCTTCTTCCAGTAAACGGACTGCTTCATAAAGCCGCCGCCGGATCCGGTTACGGGCCACGGCCGATTTATTAACTTTACGGCTTACGACTACGGCCAGCCTGTAAGAGCTGCGCTTGGGGTTGGCTAAACTTTTAACCGAAAATAGCGGCCCGCGCACCGTTTGGCCGTGGCGATAAACCTGGCGCAAGCTGCCGTAACCATGGAAACGATGACGCCTATTGATCATACTTAAAGAATAGGCGAAATTGACTTAATTAACCTAATTTCTAATTGACCTAAAAAATGACCTAAGCACCAAGTTCTAAAAATTGGGACTTTGGACATTAGGATTTGTTTAGAGCAATTAGGTTAAGCAGGTCAATTAGAAATTTACGCTTTTAATGGCTTAAACGTTTTCGGCCTTTGGCGCGGCGGCGTTTAAGTACATTCCGGCCGGCTTTTGTAGACATCCGTTTTAAAAAACCGTGCTCCCGGCTACGTTTACGTTTTTTGGGCTGATAAGTCATCTTAGACATGCTCATACCTTAACATAAAGGTTAAAAATGAGCCTGCCCATGTGTTTACCGTTAACCTTTTAGCTTTTACAATGCGTTATCCATTTTCTGTTGTCCGTTTTTTATGGTTAATAGCTAATGGTGAACGCACGGTGAATAGCTAATGGTGAATAGTAGAATGACTAAGCCAGATTACATAATTTTTTAAATACTGGGCGCCCATAATTGAGTTATTCTAAAATCTAAAATCCAGATTCTAAATTCTAGTAGAATTCACCACAGTAAGCCACAAATTCTGGTTAGTTATCCACGGATATTTAACTTTTTTCCACACATTAACAGATGAGCAAGAGGCCTGTGTACAACTTTTCTTCTTAGCCGCTTTTGAGCTGAAATATTGTGGTTATTTTTGCCCAATTGTGGAAAAGCCCCGGCCAGTCGCGTATATTAAAAGGTACTAATCGAAGTAAAAGAGGGTAAAAAAATACATGCAGGAGAACACGCTCTGGCAAGCGGTTTTGGGTGAAATAGAGCTGAGCGTTTCTCGCGGTAATTTTGTTACCTGGTTCAAAAATACCCAGCTCATCCGCTACAAAGACGACGTCATGGTGGTGGGCGTGCCCAACGTCTTTGTCAAAAACCAGCTGGAGCGTAAATTTAATGATTTAATCGTCCAGGTGCTAATCAAAAACGGCGCTAAGCCGGGGCGGGTGGAATATAAAATCCACACTGGCATCTCACCCCGCGCTGGCCGCGAGACCTTTGAAGTTCTCAAAAACCCGGCGGGCGGCGGCCACGTAACAGCCACCCAAATAACCGCCCGGCCCAAAATTACCATTACCAACATTACTCACTCTTACCGGCAGGGTTTAAACGAACGTTATAGCTTTGAAAATTTTGTGGTTGGCGCTAGCAACGAGCTGGCCTACGCCGCCTGCCAAGCGATAGTCGAAAAACCAGGTACCAAGTACAATCCCTTATTTATATACGGCGGTGTGGGCATTGGTAAAACTCACCTGATACAAGCCGTTGGTAACGCCATCCTGGCTGCCAAGCCGGCGGCCAGGATAGTTTACGCTTCCACCGAGCAGTTCGTGCAGGAATTTGTGGACTCGCTCCGAATCAAAAAAAACACTAGCGATTTTGCCAGTTTTTACCGCAGCGCCGATGTGCTAATAGTCGACGACGTCCAATTTTTGGCCGGCAAAGAAAGAGTCCAGGACGAGTTCTTTCATACTTTTAACACGCTCTACCAGGCCAACAAGCAAATCATTATGAGCTCCGACAAACCGCCCAAAGACATCCCCACTTTGGAGGAGCGGCTGCGCTCGCGCTTTGCTTGGGGCATGACGATAGATATGCAAACCCCCGATTTTGAAACCCGCTGCGCCATCTTGCAAAGCAAAGCCCACTCCCAAGGAATCAATTTGCCTCAGCCTGTAATTGAATTTCTAGCGGCCCGTGTCCAAAGCAATATCCGTGAACTAGAGGGTATCCTTAACCAAGTTTTGGCTTTTTGTGATATGCGCGGCATCGAGCCGGATATTCAAGTCGTCTCCACTATGTTCGAGGGGGTCCGTAACCGCCCCAAACATATCAGCGCCCGCCACATTATCGAGCGCACCGCTAAGCATTTTCATATTTCTATCGAAGATATTTTGGGTCCCAAGCGCGATAAAGATATTGTGGTGCCCCGCCAAATTGCCATGTATATGCTAAGAAACGAACTGCATTTAAGTTTTCCTAAAATCGCCCACGAGTTGGGTCGTAAAGACCACACCACGGCCATCCATTCAATTGAAAAGATTGAAAGGGAGATGAGTTACGATGGGCCCATACGCCAGTATGTAAACGAGTTGAAGGGGCGGCTGTATGCATAACAGCCAAGGTTACAGGTTACCCATTCGACGAGCTCAGGGCAAGCAGGTTGGAGGTTACAGAATCCTAAAATTGTTATGTGTATATGCTGTGGAGAAGGTTGGGAAAAGTTGTGGAGAAGGTTTGGGTTTATGCTCATTGTCCACAAAAATAGTAAAATACTTAACAAGTAAAGTATTTTTTAGGCACAGTTTATGGACTTTTAATCCCCTAAAGTTTTATGTCTTTGCACAGGTAAAATATGGTCTATTACATCGGTATGTTGATGGTTTAAGCACATTTTCCACAGGCCCTAATGAGTTTAATAAATTAAGTTACTTAGGAGTAGTAGTATGACCCCGATTAGAAGTATTCACTTAAATAAACTATTTGATTTATATATAAATCATACTTCTAACGGGGTACATCCCGCTAGATCTAATCCTGTTAGAGGAAAGAATTCTCGAATTCTGCCGATTTACCTTTGGCAAATCGGGTCTCTTTCAGGATGCCGCGGAGCGGAGGTCTAAACGGGATGAAGCTTCAAGTCACCCAAGAAAATTTGGCCAAAGCCCTAAATACCGTGGCTAGGGTGGCCAACACCCGCAACACTCTACCCATCCTGGCTAATGTGCTTATGAAAACAGTCAATAACCGTTTAAGTGTTTCGGCTACCAACTTGGATATTGCTATCACCCATCAAATCGGCACCAAAGTAGAAAAAAGCGGCGCCCTAACCGTCCCAGCTAGGTTGACCCAAGATTTCGTGTCGAGTCTCCCGGATGGGGTTTTAGAAATAGAGTTAGCCGACAATAAGCTGCATATTACCACTAACCAATATAAATCGAGCATCAATGGTTTAGTGGCCGACGAGTTCCCGGTTATGCCGGCTATTAGTGGCGGCAAGACGTGGAAGGTGGCGGCGGGAGCTCTAAAAAAGGCGCTTTCCCAAGTGGTTTTTGCGGCCAGCGCCGACGACTCCCGGCCGGTTTTAACGGGCATCTATTTCCATAGCAGCGCTGGCCAGGTAGTCGCCGCGGCTACCGATAGTTACCGGCTGGCCGAGCACAAGCTTGGCAAACACAAAACCACAATCAATTTTCTGGTGCCGGCCACCGCGGCCAATGACTTACTAAGAATCATCGATGACAACCTTAAAGAGATACAAGTCACTCATGACGATCAACAAGTCCAGTTTAAGGTTGGTGATATAACGCTGGTAGCCAGGCTAATTGAGGGTAACTACCCCGAGTACCGCAAACTTATTCCCTCTAAATTTGCCACGGTGGCTAAATTAAAACGCGCCGAGCTGGCCAACATCGCCAAAGTTTCTAGCCTGTTTGCCCGCGAGAGCGCCGGAAGCATTACTATCAACGTGGGCAACAACCAAGTCAGCATTAACGCCGTGGCTTCCCAACTAGGTGAAAATATGGCCAGCGCCGAGGCCGAGATTACCGGTGGTGGGGAGGTTACCCTAAACTCGCGTTATTTGATCGAAGCCCTAAACGCTTTTAACGGAGAGACCATTGAACTTTGCTTTAACGGCAAATTAGAACCATGCGTGCTGCGCAGCCGAGACAATCCCAACTACTTACATCTAATCATGCCCCTCAGAAGCTGAGAAAAGGTTAGAGGTTACAGGTTGTAGGTTAGAGATATGACCGACTGCAACCCTTCAACTGTAACCATTAACCTATATTCATGATAGATAGCATTCGTCTGCAAAACTACCGATCCTATAAGGACGATTCATTCGAGTTTGACCGGGGAGTTAACATCGTTATTGGGCCCAACACTAGCGGCAAAACCAATCTGCTGGAGGCTATCTTAATGCTGGCTAGCGGTCGCTCTTACCGGGCCAGAGATTTTGATTTGCTACAATTTGATGCGCCGTGGAGCCGGCTAGATGGCTATTTTGGTAAGCATCAAAGAGTAGTTAAATTAGTGCCAAACAACCCATTGCAAGGCCGAGCCCTGCAAAAAGGCATGTTACACCATAATTCTCGTTTTGCAGGGCTCGGCCTTGCAAACACCAATAGGGTTATAAAGGAACTGGTTTTGGACGGCAAAAGCTTTAAGCGGCTTAGCTTAGAGCGCAGCGTGCCGGTAGTGCTGTTTGAGCCCAACCATCTGCAACTGCTTATCCGCGGCCCCGAGCACCGCCGGCAATGCTTTGATGATATTTTGGAGCGCTCCAAGCCCGGCTTTAAAAGTTTATCGGCGCGCTACCGCCGGGCGCTGGCCCAGCGCAACTCTTTACTTAAGCAACCGCCCGACAGGGCTAAAAAGCAACTTTTTGCCTGGAATATCCGGCTTAGCGAGCTGGGCGCCCAGATTGCCAGCGCCCGCCAAGAGTTAATAGAAGACATCAACCAAGCCGTCGCTAAAACTTACAGCCGGATTGCCGGGCGCCGTTCCACTGTAGAGTTAATTTATGATAGCCAGTTCAAACTAGATAATTATTCCAGCCGGCTGCTGGCCAAGCTAGAAGCCACCGCCGAAACCGATTTTGCAAGGGGTTTTACAACTTACGGCCCGCATCGCGAGGACATTACCGCCTACCTAAATAAGCAGCCGGCCGGGATCTCTGCTTCGCGCGGCGAAACCCGCAGTTTGGTACTGGCGCTCAAGCTTTTTGAACTAAAAAGGCTAGAGGCTGGCCGCGATCAAAAACCGATCTTTTTGTTGGATGACGTGTTCTCAGAGCTCGATGGCGCCCGCCGCCGGCATTTAGTAGACAACCTCAAAGGCTACCAAACCATCATCACCACTACCGACGCCGACGCCGTCCTGGAATATTTCTCCAAAAACCACCACCTAATTTCCCTTTGACGGGTTCAGCAGTAGGCTAATTAAATGAATTATAAATGAGGTTTTAGTTTAGTCGGCACAAGATTCCAGCTGTCAAGCTGGCCTTTTGACCATTCATCATTTAAAGGACCAACCATTGATTGCAAAGGGTCAGGTACATCCTCAGGTATAGGGAAAGCATTGATAAGCATAAGGTTGGCATTCCTATCAAGTCTTACAGGTAAAAGTCTTGGCGTCACGACATGTCCAGAATCATTTGGGTCATGATAGGCATAAGCATCATATTTGGCCGTATGCAGGTTAACCCATTTAGTGCAGTTAACAATAGTGCCTGAACCTAAACCAGGAGAGGGTGATTTATTGTTTTGGAAACCAAGAGCATATGTTATGCCGTCTTTGCGGTAGAGGCGCGGAAAAGCGATGTCAAAATATTTGCCTTCGGGCACACGCATGGTGCCAGGGATGGATGTCCTTGAGTGTTCAGCTTCAGCAAGAGGTGCATTATTTATAAAAGTGCCCGCTCTCAGCCGGATTGCACCTCCCCAGATAACATTAGGGTGTGCGTCATGCGAGTTATTATTCATCTCGCTTAAGGCTCCCACAGCTACCTTAAAAGGATCTTTGTTGGCTCCCCAAGCATTCTCTACAGAAAAAATTTTGGTCAATCTAGGTAATGCTAAACCTAAAACTGCGGCTCTTTTTAAAAACTCGCTTCGGTTATAGAGCTCTCCGTGTAGTTGCTCAGACATATTTCGACACCATAATTAATCTATTTGAACAGTACCACACTTATGCTTAGATGTCAATCTGCTAAAAGCCTACTCTCCAGCATTAATCGGATTTGGTTTTGTAGGTTCCGCGTTTTTGTAAATAATCTCTAATTTTGATGGATCGTAACCCTTAAATTTAATCCAGTCTAAGGCCTGCTGTTTACCAGTTTCACTATAGTACTTAATGTAGATTGCTATAGCCGTGGGGTCTTTTGGGTGTTGCAAAGATTGGCCGTAGTCTATTCTAAAAAGTTGGTCTATAAGCGGCAGTTCCTTGATAAGCCCCAGGCGCTTTATTTGGTCTTTTGAGCTTTGATCAGTAACTTGCCCCGAGATAGACTCTATTATCTGTTGGTCTTTAGGATGAGTTTGGTACCAGCTAGCTGTGGATGATGAATTTGGGGTCATGATATATCCAACAAACTTTTTTTGCCCTTTTATAACTTCGATAGTTTGTGAGACTTCAGTAAAACCCGGGTGAGAAACTTTGATGGCATAAGTCCCTGGCCGGACTTTAAATAACCCAGCTTTATGGGCTTTATTATTGATGGTGATTGACGAGTCTCCCGGGGCAACTGAAACCGCAATTTGGGCTGATAAGAAACTTTGATGCAGAATATATGCTATCAAAACTATTAATAATGCCGGAAAAAAAATTAACAAAATTTTTTTTAGCTGGTTGCTCATTATTATCCCTTCCACCTAGCCACTATGTAATGTCCTCTTCCTAAAAGATCTTGCAAGCCCGGCCCAAAGTTACCAGATGTGTTTCCCAGGCTGGGCATTCTGCCAATGCCTGTAGAGGGGTTGTATTGGGAGGCACTAGCTTCGTTATAGTTTCCGTGGGGCCCTATATATATAAATGTGTGACCATTGGAACCTTGTCCATTGCCGGCATTGACTATAAGAATATCACCTGGCTGCAGATCCGCAGTACTTTGAGCATCTTTTATCACTAGGTACTTTTCTGGGTGCTGTTCTACATAAACCTGTTGATTAGATGTACCGTATATCGGATATTTGGGGTCCGCCCCGCTGGCAATCATGACAGTAGCCACAAATGCTCCGCAGTCCTCGCCTTTATATGGCGCTCCAGGGTTATGTTGTTGAATTGCCGCTACATAAGCCGGTGTCGGTTTATTGGGGTCTCTTGGCGGCTTGTCATCTTCTGGTGGCTGGGGCCAAGCTAAACCAATTGCTGTATCAACTATATTTCCGGCCACTACTCCGTTGGCACAAGAGCTAGAGTTAGTCGAGGTTGCGCCCGAACTATCCCCAGAGACCGGCACAGATTTTTCAATTCCGTTAATTAAACCAGTAGCATACTGATCTTCTTGAGTAAGACTTAGATTACCACTTCCCCCACCGACTTCGTTATAAACCCAAGGCACCGTGGCAAAAAGCTGGACCATTGGTATGTTGCCTGGTTCAATTGGCGCGCGGCCGTCAAAGCTATTTAATTTTACTACTGGTGAACCACCTTCGGCCTTTTGGCGCTCCTGTTGGAAAATTTTAGAATAGGCTTGGCTTTTTTGGGCCACCGCGGCATCCTGAAATGTGGTTTTATTATGTTCAACATCAGAGCCTCTATAGGCGCCTACCTCCTGAGGATAAATTTGCTTAAAGGAGTCAAAATTTTGTCCATGGTCGTCGTGGATGCTCACCGCTATGGCGGCATTAGCACTGTTGGCTACATTGGCCCGGTCTCGGAAAGTAACCCCTGCGCCTTCTACATCAGATTTGGTGAGAAGGACATTGTAGCCATCGGCTATTAGTTTGGTCTTTACCTTTTGAGCCACATCCCAGACTTCGGAAATTTCTGGGACATTATTGCTCTCTATCATTTTTAACCCGCTTTGGCTGTCAATTACCTCAGAATTTACACCATGGCCGGGGTCTAAAACAATGGTCGGAGCTCCAGGGCTAGTCGAAGGTGAGCTAGCTGAAGAGCCATTAATGCAAACGCAGCTAGCTGGGGCAGCAGTCGAGGATTGGCCAGTTGTATCGTTTGAGCTGCCTATTTGGTTTACAATATTACCTTTACCATCGCCCCAACCAGAATGCGCGTAGCCTTTAGTAAAACCAGATTGCACAACAGTGTAGGCATTAATTATATATTCGTAGTTTTGAGTATGAGTTTGTACAGCTGATAGGGGCGCGTCGGGATTACCATTTGTCCATTTGTCGATATTAGACGGTCCAGCATTGTAAATAGCTGCAAAACGTGTAAATGTTCCTTTAACGAAGGGCTTATTGAGGTCACCTAAGGGTGCATTGGCGTCGATCCCATTCATCTTCAACATGTTAGCCGCAGTATAGGCAGCATCTGTTAGATTCTGTATGTCAGCGGTTCCGTTCCTATCACCATCAACTGCATAGCCATCAAAAGTACCCTTCATGAATTGAAAAGGCCCTTGAGCTCCAGAGCCAGAGCTAGCCCAGGGGCCATTAGGGTTAGGCCAAGTGTCGTGGTGCTCTGTTATAAATATAGCTGTCACATAATTTGGGTTAACATTAAAGGCTGCGGCAGCGTTTGTAAAAATAGTGTTATATGGCTCTGGAACAGTTGATGGCAAGGTTGTACTTATAGACCCACCAAGGGAATTTACTGAACAGACAGTACTTTCGCAGCTGTCGTAGGCTGGGTGGCGGTAAATTAGGGCCTGGATGTCGCACTGGGTTAAAGTAGGCGACGACAGCTGGGCAGCAGCTTGAGAGCCACAAAAAATAAAAATTAATAGACTATAGACTAATAGGCGCCAAAGGCGGCTGGGCTTTATTCTTGACAGGGTTATTGAGTAACCTGGCATAATTCGCTCTGCACCGGCTTAGGATTATTAACGTTTTGAATATCCAGTAGCTCACAAACGCTTTTTTGAAGGCTCATATAATAACGCCAACGCAGTACCATTTTGTCGCCAAATTTAGTATTAAATTTAGTATTTTTATAGCTTAGATTATCGGGCGAGCAATCACCCCTGTTGGCAATAACATTGCCGGTTTGGTCGTCTAATTGAACTTTTCGGTTGGCTTCACCGCCGTATTTTTCGCCACTGAGCAGATCACCCATGGAATCAGTAAAGCAGGCGCCATATTCGGCGGCTATAGCGTCGGCGTGTGGCTCCACTAGCTTGGCATTAACTAACGGGTCGAACGAAGGATCGTTGTCTATAAAGCTTTGCTCGTCCGGAGTCCAAGTCCAAGGGGCCATATTGTAGGTAGTTGTGTACTCAGTAGCCGCGGCCTTAGCTTTAGCGTTGAATGGCGAGAAAAGGCTGTGAAAAGCAGCCAAGAAGTATTTAGGGAAATGTAGCAAGGCCGTTACAATGCGGCCGGGCTTTTGCATAGCTTCATAGGTAGTAACCGCGGTATTAGAGGCTACGGAATCCGGATTACTAAGCGCTAAATATTGTTGGAAGATACTTTGTTTAGCCCGGTGAGCACTTAAATACTGTTTATCAAGCAGCGCAATTTTTTGTGACTCGTCAGCAGTTACAGGCCGCCCAAAGTTTTGCTGCCTATCCATCTGAGTGTTGTAAGCTACCGCGCCCATATCAGCTTGATTCACAAAATCCTTACGGTCGCCGCCGTTAATCAGTGCTCCCATTTCGGCTTCCACTGCCATGCGAGCTGCAATCGTAAGTGCATCGGTTGTAGCATAAGCTGTTCCATTGGCAACACCGAATTTCAAGGCACTGCTACGTAGGACTCTGCCTTCTAAAGAGTTTGAAAAAATACGCTTAAAGGTACTATTAAATACTTGCTTCATGGCGGTTTGGGCAGCTATTTTTACACCTTCGCTAGCTAGCCGATCAACAAAGGCCTTTATTGGCCCGGTAAGGAAAGCAGTTGCTTGATAAGTTAAAAGAATAATCAGCAACTCGTTAGAAAGTAAAATCGGGCACATCCAATTAGCTAGATCAGCGGCTCCAGTGGCCGCCGCCCCGCCCCCAAACACGGTGTCAAAAATCGTATAGTTTTGCAGCCGTGCAGTCTGAGAGTATGGTTCATTGGTGGTATTTATCGGTTCATTGCGCGCCAGCTTTTCGGGGTTGGTATCGTGGAAATCGCCTATATAATTAACCAGTCCACCCACAGCCTGCCCGATAGTATGGCCGGGTATCTGCTGATCGCTAGCGTTGGCTACAGTTAAATAAGCCCGAAGGGCAGAAGACTGCTGGGCTTCGATAATGGTCTTTGCTGTTTTTGTTGACCCGTCGTAAATCATACATAATGGCGCGCCAATTATGTAGAATGAAGAAACTGCAGAATGTAGGGGATCCGTAACATCTTTGATCTGTTTGGCGTAGTCCCCAACTCTTTTAGCGGCACCTGAAGCTTCAAATAAAGATAGCTGCCGAGCCTTGTCAGCACAATCCGGTTTAGCTAAACAGTCTCTTTCATCCTTCACTGCATTCTGAGCTGCTTTGTTAAGATTATCTGTTATAGCTCCATTTTTAGCTGTGTTGGGATCTTGAATATCATCAAATAATGTTAGCTGCGTATCACGTACGGCTTCCTTGAGAGTTTTATTTTTGTCTCTTATCCCTTTCCTTTCCCAAAACCACAATTTACCACCAAACTCGGTAATCAGAGCCTTAGAAACTCGGGTGCGAACTATGTAACTTTGGCCGTCACGTAGCAAGGCCTGGTCGGTTTTGGCGTAAATATCTTTATAAAAATTTTTCCAAGCGGTCCGATTTTTTAAAGGACTAAATTTTTTTAATTCCGGAGCTGGCACCCGCTGGCCATCAATCAGAACTCCTGTAATTTTGCCGGTTTTTGGATCAGTCTCAAAATCTAGCGCT
>OBEQ012000966.1_pt1 | contig 14641 bp, 14 predicted proteins | sample 1670901 | NCBI WGS metagenome assembly OBEQ01 (sample SAMEA104232315, study PRJEB22302) | groundwater metagenome | biome: forest; feature: aquifer; material: groundwater | place: USA | collected 2011-08-07 | depth 5.4 m
ATTGACGTTCAGGTACTCGAGGAACGTCCGGTCGCCACCCAGCACGAGGGAGAAGAAGGGGTTTTTCAGCCGGGGGTCGTTGCCGCCGGCGTCCTCGGTCAGGGCGTAGGCGGCCTCGCCCCGAAGCCCGTAGCGGCCGACCGTGGTGGCCGCGTCCGCGCCGAAGACCCGGATGCGGTGGTGCTTGAGGACCAGGTCCAGCGCCGAGGCCCCGACCCGATCGATCGCGATATCCGGGAAGAGATCGAGGCCGTCGAAGTAGGAGAGCGACCAGTCCACGGCCTTGCCGGTCTGCTCGATCCGGACCGCCCACTGGCCGAGCGTGCCGTGGGCGATCCGCTCGTTGAGCGTGACCCCGGGCACCCGCTGGATCGGGATGGTGTGCGGGTCGAAGTACGGGAGCCAGATGCCCGTCACGGCGACGGCGCCGAGGTAGTAGGTCGCCTTGGCGGCGACGGCCCCGAACCGCTGGTCGTCGTCCTCGGGGACGAGGAGCGTGAAGTCGCGCGGCGTCAAGTTGTCGGTCGGATTTATCCGGTCGGCCCGTCCCCACACGATGAGCTGCCTGCCGATCCGGAGGTCCAGGCTCCCCAGGCTCACGGCCACGTAACCTTCGCGGAAGACGCCGTCCGTGGCGTCCCGGTGGAACAGCTCCTGGTTGCGCACCCACCCCTCCAGGACGAGCGACGCGTTCGGCGCGAGTTGGGGCGCCGCCTTGAGCCAGAGGGCCGAGCCGACGAAGTGCTCTCCCTCCTCGAGGTCCCGGGAAGAGCTCCAGTACCCGCCCCGGAGCGAGCCGCTGATCCCGAGCTGCTTGAGGGGGCCGGGCGGGGTGTCCGCGTCGGAGGAGGATGTCTGGGCGGAGACGACTGCCGGCGAGACGAAGACCAGGAGGAGGCTCGCCAGGCAGGCGAGCCTCACGGCTCCCGTTCCATGTAGCGGGTGGTGAAGAAGTCGTCCTTGATCTGCTGGTTCGCCTTGAAGTTCTCAAACTGGATGATCGTGCGGTGACCCGTCTGGACGTTGCTGGTCTCGAGCCGCATCTCCTGCCATTTGCGGCGAGCCGGATCCACCAGGCGGATGTCGCGGGCGGTGTAGGTCTTGAGGGGTTGCCCGGCCTGGTCCCAGAACTCGGCCTTTACCATGACGTCGTTGTCCTTGCGGATCCAGTTCTGCCGCTTCGAGTACCCGCTGCTCGCCTTCACGGTCTCGGTGCGCGGGAGCGATTCGATCACGTAGCACTCCTGCCCGTCGAGGACCTCCTGCCGGAGCAGCCGGTGCTCCCATTCGTCCACCTTGTGGCCGATCACGTCGCCGTAGGAGAAGTCCGTGCCGACGAAGCTGTCGCGCTTGTTCGAGGCGACGAGGCGCCGCACCTTTTTCAGCGCGGGCAGGTAGATCCAGATGTCGTCGTCCCGGTCGGAGTGCTCGATGAGCAGGGTGACCGTCCCTTTGATGTCCGGCGGCGAGAGGAACCGGGTCATGCGCATGTTGTCCACGCCGTTCGGCTGGAGCTTCGTCGTCGTGAACACCGTCCGGACGCGCTGCTGCCCGTTGCGGTTGATCAGGGTGAACGTGGCCTCGGAGACGGAATCCACGACCTTCGTCGCGACGAAATTCCGCTCCATGATCTCTTTCGCTGTCGGCGGAGCATCCGCGGCAGCGACGGGAAACGGGCTGAGGCCGAGTGCGAGAAGCAGCGCAGCGACAACCTCAGGCCTGGTGGCCGGCCGGCGACGGGCTTGTTGAAAGACGAAGCGGGGACGGAAGACCCAGATCAGGCTCGGGAGGATGGTCAGGGCGCTGAGGGAGCTCACGAGCATGGCGGCGGCGATCAGGATCGCGAACCGGATGTGCACGTTGAACCCGTAGGAGAAGACCAGGACGCCGTAACCCCCCGCGACCGCGGAGGCCACGAAGAGGATTGCCTTGCCCGCCGTGGTGAGCGCCGTGGTGAAGGCGACCGTCTCGCTCGGGCCGCGGGCCAGCTCCTCGCGCAGGCGGTAGATCAGGTAGATGGCGTAGTCCGCGCCGATCCCCACCGCCATGGCGGAGATGAGGGCGGTGGCGATGTCGAGCCGGATCCCGGTCAGCCCCATGAGCCCGAAGTTGGCCAGGACCGCCAGGGCCAGCGGGACGAGCACGAGGAGGCCCGCCAGCGGGGAGCGGAAGACCAGCGAGGAGATGAGGAAGATGACGCCGCCGAACTGGAGGATGTTGAGGATCTTTCCGTGCACCATGACCTCGTTGAGCGCGGCCGTCTGCGGGACGCTCCCGCCCACCCGGACCCGGACGTCGTCCGGAAACTGCGAGGGGAGGAACGCGTGGAGCCTGGCGATCAGATCCTGGACGTAGGCGCTGCGGTCGGTCTTGAGGAAGACCCAGAGGTTGGCCGATCGGTACCCGTAGTCCACATACGTATCGAAGTCGCCGGGCTCGCCCGACATGGAATACAGGAGCAGGTACTGCGACACGAGCTCGCGGCTGTCGGGGATCCGGTCGTAGGCCGGGTCGTCGCCGTGCATCGCCCGGTTCATGCGCTTGACGAAGTCCGCGAGGGAAACGGTCTTGCCGATCTCGGGCTCCCGCTCCAGAAACCGCTGGATCGCGTCCATCCCCCGGAGGGCGCGGGGGTCTTTGATGACGTCCTCGGCGCGCCCTTCGACGAGCAGAAAGAACGTGTTGGTTCCCCCGAGCCGTTGATTGAGTGCGCGGTCGTCCCGCTGGAAGGGGAGGCTGCGGAAGAACATGGCGCGCGTCGAATTGTCCACGACCACCCGCGCCGCGCCGATCGCGCCGAGGGCCACGAGGCATCCGGCCGTGACGAAGATCAGGGGACGGCGCGGGCCCGTGACCCAGGCGGCGATGGTCTCCATGACGCGGTCCCACGCCGTCCGGGCGCGCTCGCGGCGGCCTTCTCTTCCCCCGGGCGCGGGGAGGAGCGACCGGAGCGCGGGGATGAAGGTCATTTCCAGCGCGAGCGCGCTGAACACGCCGAGCCCGGCGAACACGCCGAAGGTGCGGATCGCCCGGATGTCGAACACCACGAGCGAGAAGAAGCCGAGCGCCGCCACGACGCCGGCGGTCAGCATGACCGGCCCCACCCGGGCGAGCGATTCCACCACGGCCAGGCGGTTACACTCGCGAGGCGTGAGGGAGGCGCTCGCCTGGAGGCGATGGTATTCCTCGTAGTAACGCTTGAGGATCTGGACCGCGTGGCCCGCCGCCACGGCCAGGATCAGGATCGGCGTGGTGGCGTTGAACGCGTCCATCGGGACCTGCGCGAGCCCCATGATGCCGAGCCCCCAGACCACCGCCAGCAGCGCGGTGACCAGCGGGAGGATCATCCCCTGCAGCGTCCGGAAGGCTTCGTAATGGATCAGGCCGATGATCAGCACCGCGAGCGGGAAGAGGAAGGCCATGCGCTGGGAGTAGCGCTCGATCTGGGCGAGGTAGACCGGGAACCCGCCGATCACGATCTCCACGGAGGAATCCCGCTCGCGCTCGACGATGGGTCGCACCTTCTCCACCATTCCGCGAAAACCCTTCTCGTCCTCGGCGAACTCGGCGAGGATGGCGGTGGTGCGCCCGTCCCTGGACACGATGCTGTTCAGGTAGACGGGGTTGGCCCTGAGGGCCCGGCGCAGCGCTTCGATCTCCGTCGCCGTCCGTGGCGGCGTCTCCATCAAGGGGCGCACGACCATGCCGTCGGGCGTTCCCAGGATGTTCTTGGCGCGTCGGGCGGAGAGGCTCAGCAGGTTTTCCTTTGCCACGCCCGGGGTGGCCAGGAGCGCGGTGGTGATCCGCTGCACCTTTTCGAGGACGCGCGGGGCGAAGATGTCGCCCTCCTTCGGCGTGAGCGCGATGACGATGACGTGTTTCGCCCCGAAGACCTTCTCGATCTGCTCCGTCGTGACCACGTACGGGTGCTTCTGCGGGAGATTGCTGCTCGGGTCGATGACCACGCGCAGGTTGGTCGCCTGGAGGGCGAGGAGGGCCGTGACGACGATCATGAGGGCGATAACGAGCCGCGGAAACCGAACGATGACCTCGACGTACCGTCGCATCTGCGGCGTCGCGCGCCCTCCTCTCTGTAACAAATATACCAACGGGTCGGTTCTTGACCCTCAAAGTTCCTCGCGCTAGGGTGGCCCCGTGACGTCTCGCCGGGCGGAGCCAACGGTCGCGTTGATTGACACCTCGAGCGGGCTCCGCCTAGAATAGGCCGCCGCCGTCGCCCGGCCGCGCGCCGGGTGGCCGCTCGACCAGGAGTGGGAGTGACCAAAGGAATCGTCGGGTTCGTCCTCGCGCTGCTGGTCGGTGGCGCTCCCGCCCCTGGCCACGCGCAGCTCTTCCTCGCCTCCCGTCCGCACCCCGAGTTCATGATCGGCCCGCTGTTCGTGCGGGCCGGGGTCACGCCGGCGCTCGGCCCGGTGACCGTGGACGTCCTGTGGAGCCTCGCCATCCCGGTCGCCAAGAGCTCGGCGGAGCTCGAGCAGGACCTCTATCTCCTCTGGCCCGGGGCGGTGACGGGCGACCCGAGCGCCGGCCCGCCCGACCCGGCGCTGGCCCGCTACGTGGAGGCGCGGGGGTTCACGGCCGTGGCCGAGGGGCGCCTGCCGCTGTTCGCCAGGGGGCTCTATCAGATGGGGAGCGCTCTGCCGCCGGAGGCGGTCGGCGGCGGCGCGCCGTTCGTGACCTTCCTCAGGGCCGGCGGGCCGCTCGGCCTCACCTCCCCGGCGACCTACATCCGGATTCCGTGGACGCCGAAGATGGCCAACCGGGCGTGGCTCATGGATCTCAGGCTGACCGTCAGCGGGCTCATCAAGCCGCGAAAGGCGAGCTGGATCGAGGACGCGTTCTGGGGCCAGCGGCACGTGATCTCGATCAGCTTCCACGACGTGCGCACTCGCGTGATGTTTCCGATGTACTTCGAGCATCGGGATCGCGTCGTGCGACTCGCGGACGACCCGTCGCAGTTGCTGATCAACTTCGGCGACGCCGATCATCTCAAGATTCACGAAGTGGTCCCGCCATCGAGCAGTCGCCGCATGAGCGAGTCGCTGGAGGCGACCGAGGTCGTGTCGCTCTTTTTGGATCGGTCCGGAGGCATCACCCCCCAGGTGCTGCAAGTCCAGTTCGGCTACTTCCGGGGGCTGCAGGCGTGGAGCCCGATCCTGATCCCGATGCTCTTCTTCATTCTCGGCAATGCCGCCGGGCCGCTCGTGGTGCGCCTCGTGAGGCGGGTCGGCAGGACCATGGCGGCGCGCATCCAGGTGGGGCGGCGGGGGGCCACCACGAGCGGGCGCGAAAGCGGCGTCGTGCTCTCCCGCGACACCCTCCGCCTGATCACGCCGGGGGAGACGACGTACGAGGAGGTCATCCGCCTGTGCGGCCCGGACGCGGAGGAGCGCCAGGAGCTGGGCTCGGTCCCGCGGAGGGCCCTGGTGTTCCGTGGACGGCGGGTCGTCCCGCACCGGCATCGCTCGTTCGGATGGCTCGCCATGGTGAGCCACTGGGACGTGGAGCACCACGAAGTCGAGATCGAGTTCGAGCACGACCGGGTGCGTGACGTCCAGGCGCGCGTGCGACGCTCCCGGTTGGCCCAACCCGGAACCGGGTGAAAGGAGGCCGGACGATGACTACGCGGCTCCCCTGAAGCGCCGCGGCTCGGCGGCTACCACTGCTGAGCGACCCTCAACGCGGGAGTCCCAAGACACCCTGGATTCACGAGACGGACGCCGCTGGCGTCCCGTGGGAAGGAGGCGCACCGATGAGAGCGATCCGACGCGGAATCCTGCTGGCGGTCGTGGCGACGTTCACGACGACCGCCGGATTGAGCGGATGGGCGTGGGCCGAGTCCACGCTCGACACGATCAAGAAGCGGGGAAAGGTCATCGTGGGGGTGAAGAGCGACTTCCCGCCTTTCGGCTACGTGGACAGTAGCGGGAACAACCTGGGCTTCGATGTGGACGTGGCCCACCTGTTCGCCCAGGCCCTGTTCAAGGACCCCAACAAAGTGGAGCTGGTGGCGGTGACGTCGGGGAACCGGATCCCCTTTCTTCAGAGCGGGAAAATCGACATCATCATCGCCACGGTGACGATCACCGATGAGCGCCGGCAGGTGGTCGAGTTCTCCGAGCCGTACTTCCTTTCGGGCTCCCTGCTCCTGGTGCCCAAGACGAGCGCCATCCGGGGGGTCGAGGACCTGGCGGGGAAGACCGTTGCGGTCATCCAGGGGGCGATCCAGGACAAGGACATCGAGCAGCTCGCCCCCCAAGCGGCCCGCGTGAAGTTCGGGAAGGTCTCCGAGGCCGTCCTCGCGGTCAAGGGCGGCCGGGCCGACGCGTTCGCCCAGGACGATATCCTCATCCTGACGCTGGCCAAGGAGAATCCCGACATGAAGGCGGCGGGTAAGCCGTTCATCCCGCGCCCGTACGGGATCGCCGTCCGGAAGGGAGACGTGGAGTTCATCAAGTGGGTCAACGCCGAGCTCGCCCGGATGAAGAAGGACGGCATGTACGACCGGCTCTGGAAGAAGTACTTCGCCGATGTCGAGGCCAACCTCGTGAAGCCCTGAGCGGGAGCCGCGTGGCCTACACCTTCGACTGGGGCGCCGTCTGGCAGGGCCTGCCCTACCTTCTCCGGGGGGCAGGCCTGACCATCTTCATCTCGGCCGTGGCGATGCTGTTCGCGCTCGCCCTGGGCATGATCCTGGCCGCGCTCACGCAGGTCCCCGGCCGTCTGGTCCCCGGCCTGGTGCGCGCCTACGTCGAGGTGTTCCGGAATACCCCGCTCCTCATCCAGATCTTCATCGTCTACTTCGGGCTCCCGCAGCTCGGCCTCCGGCTCTCCCCGTTTGGGTCCGGGACTTCGGCCCTGGTGCTTTACGCCTCCGCCTACAATGCGGAGGTGTTCCGCGCGGGCCTCGAGGCGGTGCCGTGGGGCCAGCACGAAGCTGCGCTCTCCACGGGGCTCTCCCCCTTCCAGACCTTCCGGTGCGTGATCATTCCCCAGGCCCTGCGCATCTCCTTTCCGGCGCTGGGCAATAACCTCGTGTCCCTCGTCAAGAACTCCTCGCTCGTCTCCATCATCGGCATGGTGGACCTGATGTTCGTCGCCAACGACATCTCCTTCAACAACTTCCGGACGTTCGAGATCTACGGCGCGACGGCGGTGCTCTACGTCATCCTCGTGCTCATGCTGACGCGCCTCTTGAGCGTGACCGAACACCGGATGCTCGGGAGCTCATGAACTGGTCGGTGGTTGTCGAGAACCTGTCCTACCTGCTCCGGGGCGCCGTCAGCACGCTGGCGATCTCCGCCGGCGTCGTGATCCTCGGGACGGCGGCCGGAGTCCTCTGCGGGCTCCTCAGGTTCGTGGTGTGGAAGTGGCTCGGCGCGGGGATCACCGGGGTGATCGAGTTCGTCCGGGCGATCCCGCTCCTGCTCCAGATCTTCTTCGTCTTCTTCGGGCTGCCGGCCCTCGGTCTCAAGATCGCGTCCTTCCCCGCGGTGGTCCTGGCCATGAGCCTCTGGATGCTGGCCAACACCGCCGAGGTCGTCCGGGGCGGCATCCAGTCCCTTCCCCGCGGGCAGTTCGAGGCGGCCAGCTCCATCGGCCTGTCGACGGTGCAGGCGATGCGCCACGTGATCTTCCCCCAGGCGATCCGGCGCATGCTGCCGCCCTTCGTGGGCCTCTGCACGATCCTCATCAAGGACACGTCGCTGGCGGCCATCATCGGAGTGTTCGAGCTGACGCGGGCGGCCCAGGAGACCATCGAGCGGACGTTCCGCTCCTTCGAGATCTACCTGGTCACGGCGGCGATCTACTTCGTCATCTGTTTCCCGTTAACCCAGTTCTCCCAGCGGGCCGAGGCCTGGCTCCAGCGCCCGTGATGCCCGTGGGAGGCGCTCGGGAGGCAGCGCGACCTCTGCCCGACGGACGGGGCCGAGCGTGAGCGCGACCCCCGTAGACATCCGTCGCGTCGAGAATCGAGAGATTCACATCCTGTGGGCCGACGGCCACAGGACGGTCTTCACGAACAGGTTCCTCCGGCAGACATGCCCCTGCGCCGGCTGCGTCAGCGAGTTGACAGGCGAGCGCGTCCTCAGGCCGGAGTCGGTTCGCCCGGACGTTCGAGCCGAGGAGATCTCGCTCGTCGGTCGCTACGCCATCCAGATTCGCTGGAGTGACGGGCACTCGACGGGCATCTACAGCTTCGAAAAGCTCCGGGCGGAGTGTCCGTGTGAGGCCTGCCGGCCCGGCGGGGCGCCCGAGAGGAGGGAGACACCGTGCTGACCGGCATTGACCATCTCGTCGTCGTCGTCCCGGATCTCGAGGCGGCGATCCAGAACTACGAGCAGCTCGGCTTCACGGTGGTGCGCGGCGGCCGGCACCCGGTCGGGACCCACAACGCGTTGATCGCATTCGCCGACGGGTCCTACCTGGAGCTCATCGCCTTTTACGAACCGAGCGCTGACCACCGCTGGTGGAAGCCGCTTCAAGAGGGCGGCGGGCTCGTGGACTTCTGCATGCAGACCGACGACCTCCGGGGGGACACGGCGGCGTTCCGCCGGGCCGGGGTGGACATCGAGGATCCCACGCCCCTGAGCCGCGTGCGCCCCGACGGCTACAAGCTCAGCTGGGTGCTCTCGATCCCCCGCGGCCCGCACCGCGGCGTGGCGCCCTTTCTGATCGAGGACGAGACGCCCCGGGCCGAGCGCGTGCCGTCGGCGGTGACGCATAGGAACGGGGTCAGCGGCATCGTCACGGTGACGGTCGCCGTTGCCGACCCCGACGCGGTCCGCCGCTGGTACGAGGGCGTCCTGGGGGGCGGCGGGCAGGGCATCGAGCGGAAAGACCTGGACGCCGCCGGCGTGCGCTTCAGGACCGGGCGGCACGCGCTAGACTTCGTCGCGCCGGGAGGATCCCGGAGCCCCGTGGGCGCTTGGCTCCGGGCTCGGGGGCCCTCCCCCTACGCCGCCATGCTCAGGACGGCGGGAGGGAAGGCCGGCTCGCTCGACGAGGCGAAGACCCTCGGGGCCCGGCTGGCCCTGGCGCCATGAAACGGCCCGGCGTCGCGCTCTCGCTCCTCCTGGCGTTTGCCGCCGGCATGGCCGTCGGGGCCGCGCGGGGCCAGGGGACGCCCCACATGCGGGCCGATGTTCTCCTGGATCTTTCGACCGACGAGATCCCGAGGCGGACGCGGATCCACGTGAACCTCGACCACTGGGAGCCCGGCGCGGGGACCGGTCGCCACAGCCATCCCGGCCCCACGGTGATCGTCGTGCTGGAGGGGGAACTGGGGGAGGTCCTGGCCGACGGGGGCCTCCGCACCCTCGAGGCCGGCCGGGCCTACTGGAGGCCGGCGCGCGCGGAGCATGACGTGAAGAACGTCGGGGGACGGCCGGCACGCGCGCTGGCCGTCCACCTGGACCCAGCCCGCTGACGCCCGGCGCTGCTAGGCCGGGTTCCCTCGGGGCGGCACGAGCTTCTTCAGGCGGACGAATTCGGCCGTGCCGAGGTTGATGAAGACGATGGCCTGGCCGTCGCTGTCCGTTCGCCACACGAGCCCCTTCATGGTCATCGGGGGCTCGCCATCGGGCGGGGCCAAGCGGAGCTGGATCGTGGCTCCGTCCGACGGCCGGGACTCCTTGGACCGCAGGTGGAGTTTCGCCCCGAACGGGTTCAGCCCCGAGAGCCTCCCCTTCTGGGCGCGGCGGCCGGGCGTCTCCACGGTCACCTCCCACTCGGCCCGAGCCCGCGGGAAGCGGCGCGCATCGGGCCGTCTGAGGACCAGTCTCGGGCGACGCTTCGCCCTGGGTTTTGGTTGGCGCCTGGCACGTTTCATCTCGCGACTCCCAATTCTATCCAAAAGAGCGAAGAAAATGCCATTCCTGATGTTGTCGCGGGTGCCGCGCACAGTGACAGGAATGTGCTAGACTTCCGACAGACAGGGCACCCCATGCCGACTCGCCGGGCCCTCTCATTCCTCATCCTCGTCCTCCTGGGCCCCTTCGGATGCGCGACGAAAGAAGGCCCCCTCTGGTACAAGCCGGGGAGAGACTATACAACGGCGGAGTTCAACCGGGACAGGGAGAGCTGCACGAAGGACAAGAAGCTGGATGAGGGCTGCATGAAGGCCAAAGGGTGGGTGGCGGTGACCCAGGACCTCGCGCGGCCTCAGCCCCCCCAGACCCAGGGGCCCCCTCCCCGCTACTAGGGCGCTCAGGGTTTTCCGTCGAGCGCCCGCCTCATTTGGTCCAGGTGATTGTCATCGTGCCCCGCGATGAGCGCGACGAAGTCTTCGGAAGTCATTCGCCCGCGGGTGGGATGAATGCCGCCCCGCCGCCACTCTTCCGGTGTGAGTTCCCCCACGAGCTTCAGCGTGTCCGCCCGCAGGCGGCGGAAGCTGGCGAGCGCCTCCGCCGCGTCGTTCCGGAGGTACTGGCGGTCTCGGGCCCACGCGTCGGGATCGATCGGCAGGAGCCTGGGCTCCTCGTTCGCGAGGATGGTCCTGAAGCGCCCGAGAAAGAGTCCCTCGGTGTCCCGGAGGTGGCAGACCACCTCCGTCGCGGCCCAGGCGTTCTCGGCCGGTCGCTTGCTCAGGGTCGCCTCGGGCTTTGTCCCCAGGGCGGCGGCCAGATCGTCGGCGGTTCTGCGGATCCGCTGAAGCGCTTGATCGAGGGTGCTCATGTGTCCTCCGTGGCGAAGAGATCGCTCGGTCCCGCCGCGCCGGGCACCAGAGCCTCCTGCCCCTCCATGAGGCGGTGAAAGAGGCTCGACTCCCGCTTGTAGAACCCCTCCGTATGAAGGGAATCCGCGAGCCCGAGCAACCGGTAGTCCAGGTGGTGGCAAAACTCGTGCAGCAGCGTCCGGAGGAACGTCCGAAAGGCGACGACCTGGCGCCGCCGGGCCGTCCGCATCCACACGGTGATCTTCGGCGCGCCCCGTCCGCCTGCGGTCGTGTAAAGGCCGTGGAGCTCTCCCCAGTGCGCGTGGGGCCGGGCCGCCAGGACGAGGACCCTGGCCGGGGGGACCCCGAGCGACCGGGCCAGGGCCTGGAGGAGGCGCTCCGTCGCGGCCTGGGTGAGGTCCCGGTCCTCGCGCCGGAGCGCATCCGCCACCCTGCCCACGAGGGGGGAGAGCGCGTCGGCCGCCGGCAGGGGGAGCTGGCTGATCGCGTCGCTCCGCTGGTAGATGGCCTTCTGCCGCGGGCTGAGTCGGGCGTAGTAGGCGAAGGGCACGGCGATGCCATTGTAATGTCGCGGCGACGGCTTGACAATCAGCGGATGCCGGCCCGGCCCGCCGCGGCGCGGGCCGTGGGTATATAATGAAGGCGTCTCCGGTCCCGCGCGATGAATTCCACGGCCCCCGCGCACGCTCAGACGATGGCCCCGTCCCTCAGGGAGCCCGGGGCCATCGTGCTTGTCTCCTGCTACGAGCTGGGTCACCAGCCCCTGGCCCTCGCCTCGCCCCTGGCGTTCCTCGAGCGGGCCGGGTACGCCCCCGGGACGCTCGACATCTCCGTGGAGCCGTTCGACGCCGAGAGATTCGCTCGCGCCCGGTTCGTCGGCATTTCGGTCCCCATGCACACGGCGCTGCGCCTCGGGGTGCGGGTGGCCGAGCACGTGCGTCAGATGAACCCGGCGCGCCACATCTGCTTCTACGGCCTCTACGCGTCCCTGAACGCCGAATACCTGCTCGCCCACGGGGCAGACTCGGTGATCGGCGGGGAGTTCGAGTCGGCGCTCGTGGCGCTGGTCGAGGCGCTGGAAGCGGGGCGCCCGGGCCCCGTGGAGGGAGTCCATCTGCGGGGGCAGCCGGCCGGGCCGGTCCTCCGGCGCCTCTCCTTTCCGCTGCCGAGCCGCGCTCGGCTCCCCCGGCTCAAGAAGTACGCGCACCTCGAGCGCGAGGGCGCCCGCGGGCCCGTCGGCTATGTGGAGGCCAGCCGCGGGGGTCTGCACATGTGCCGGCACTGCCCGATCCCGCCCGTGTACGGCGGGCGCTTCTTCGTGGTGCCGGAGGAGATTGTGCTCGCGGACATCCGCCAGCTGGTGCGCGCCGGGGCGACCCACATCACGTTCGGTGACCCGGACTTCCTGAACGGCCCCGGCCACTCCCTCGCGATCGTCCGCGCCATGCACGCCGAGTTCCCCGCCCTGACGTTCGACTTCACCGCCAAGGTCGAGCACATCCTGGAGCGAAAGGATCTGTTCCCCAAGCTGGCAGGGCTGGGCTCTATCTTCATGATCTCCGCGGTAGAGTCGCTGAGCGACACGGTCCTCGCCAACCTGGACAAAGGGCATTCGCGGGCCGACGTCCACGCGGCACTCAGGATCGTCAGGGACGCGGGCATCACGTTCCGGCCCACCTGGGTTCCCTTCGCGCCGTGGGCCACCCTCGAGGACTACGTGGAGATGCTGGAGTTCGTCGAGACGGAAGGGCTGGTGGATCACGTGGACCCGGTCCAGTTCACGCTCAGGCTCCTGGTTCCGCCCGGTTCGGCGCTCCTCGGCCGCGCCGCGATCACGCCCTTCCTCGGGCCGCTCGACCAGGCTTCCTTCAGTTACGTCTGGACCCATCCGGACCCGCGCATGGACCGACTCCAGCGGGAGGCGAGCCGGCTCGTGGAGGCCGCGGCCCGGGCGGAGGAGGACCCGGCCGAGACCTTCTCCCGGCTCCGGGACCTCGCCCACGCGACTCTCGGCGTGGCGGCCCCGGTGCGGTTGGCCCCGTCGCCCGACCGCCCCCGCCCTCCGCGGCTCACCGAGGCCTGGTTCTGCTGAGCGGAGCCCACCGAGGGCCAGTTCGGCCCTCTCCAGGCGGCGTTGCACGAAGGGGTTGCGGGCGTGGTATTATGAGGGCCTCCGGGAGCGCCCGGGAGAATCAGGGACACACACGACAGGGGGGACACCATGGCTACTGAGCTCAAGGAACGGGTCCAGGCTTTGCTCAACAACTCCATCAACCCGGCAGTGGCGGGGCACGGTGGGTACATCGAGCTGATCGACGTCAAAGACGACACCGTGTACATCCAGATGTCGGGCGGCTGCCAGGGCTGCGGGGCGGCCGACGTCACGCTGAAAGCGGGGATCGAGCGGATGATCAGGGAAGAGATCCCCGAGGTGAAAGACATCCTCGACGTCACCGACCACGCGGCCGGCCGGAACCCGTACTACTCGCCCTCCAAGGGCTAGCGTCCTCTCCGATCGATCGACCCCCCCGAGGCCGCCGCGCGGCCGGCGGGGTTCTTCGTCAATGCTGCGCCTCCTCCTGCTGGTCCCGACGACGACCTACCGGACCCAGGACTTCGTCGAGGCCGCGCGCGGGCTCGACGTGGACATGGTGGTGGCCTCGGAGCGCCCCAACGTCCTGAGCGAGCGGCTCCCCGACAACCTGCTGACCCTGGACTTTGCCGACCCTGAAAAGGCGGCGCGCGCGGTCGCGGCCCTCGCCCGGATCAAGCCCTTCAACGCGGTGGTGCCGGTAGACGACCGGACCACGGTCGTGGCCGCGGCGATCGCGGCCGCCCTCGGCCTTCCCGGCAACTCCGTGGCGGCCGTCGCCGCGACCCGGAACAAACACCGGATGCGGGAAGCCCTGTCGAAGGCCGGCGTCCCCTCGCCGCCCTACCTCCTCTTCACGCTGGCCGACGATCCGGCGCGCGCCGCCCGGCAGGCGCCCTATCCCTCAGTCCTCAAGCCCACCCTCCTGGCCGCGAGCCGGGGCGTGATCCGCGCGGACAACGAGCGGGAATTCGTCGCCGCGTGGAGACGGATCGAAGCCATCCTGAAAACGGATGAGGTGGCGGAGCTCGGCGCGGGCGCCGACCAGATCCTGGTGGAGGGGTTCATCCCGGGGCGGGAGGTGGCGCTGGAGGGGTTGCTCGTCAAGGGCGTTCTCCGGGTGCTGGCTCTCTTCGACAAGCCTGACCCCCTCGACGGGCCGTTCTTCGAAGAAACGATCTACGTCACGCCCTCGCGCCTGCCCGCCGACACAGAGACCGCCATCGCCGACGTCACGGCCTGGGCGGCGCGGGCGCTGGGCTTGAGCGATGGCCCCATCCACGCCGAGCTCAGGGTGAACGAGGGCGGGCCGTGGGTGATCGAGATCGCCGCGCGCTCCATCGGCGGGCTCTGCTCGCGGACGCTCCGGTTCGGCACTGGCCTGACGCTCGAGGAGCTGATCCTCCGCCACGCCCTCGGCATCGAGATCGAGAGCCTGGAGCGCGCACCCGGCCCCACCGGCGTGATGATGATTCCGATTCCGCGCGGGGGGATCCTGGAGGAGGTTCGGGGGCTCCCGGCCGCCAAGGCGGTGCCGGGCATCGAGGAGATCACGATCACGATCCACCCGGGGCAGGAAGTGGTGCCGCTTCCCGAGGGGTCGCGCTACCTGGGCTTCATCTTCGCCCGCGGCGTGACGCCGGAAGTGGTAGAGGCCGCCCTGCGGGAGGCCCATCGACGCCTTGACTTTGGCATCGCCCCCCGCGAAAGAGCCTGATAACGCGGCGCGACATCGAGGGCGGGGGGCTCCTTGCGGATGGAGTTGTCTCGACAAAGCCCTTCATGTAGAGTCCCCCTACCTGCCGTTTTCCAAACCCTGCTTCACGGGAGGAAGCGCCATGAGTCGGTTC
>OBEQ012234305.1_pt1 | contig 14638 bp, 13 predicted proteins | sample 1670901 | NCBI WGS metagenome assembly OBEQ01 (sample SAMEA104232315, study PRJEB22302) | groundwater metagenome | biome: forest; feature: aquifer; material: groundwater | place: USA | collected 2011-08-07 | depth 5.4 m
AGGCCTCGATTCCACAGCGTTCTGGAGAATATTCGTGACCGACTGCCTCAACAGCACCTCATCACCCTTAATTAAGGGCAACGACTCGATGCGCTCAACAATCCGCACGTTTTTTACGGAATCCGCAACAGCAGCTATACAGCCCTTCAGCAGGCTTTTCAGGTCGATTTCTGTCAAAACCAAGTCGGTCTGTTTGGCAAACGAAAGGAAGTCCGATATGATCCGGTCCATTACCGCCACCTCCTTTAGGATCGCTTCGACAGTCGGGAACAAAATCCCATCCACTTTTTTTGATAACAGTTTCGCATACCCGGATATAACACCGAGCGGATTCCTCAGTTCGTGAGCAATACCTGCGGACATTTCGCCGAGTGTCGAAAGCCTCTCCCTGAGTTCCATCTGAGACTGAAACGCCTTCAGTTCAGTGAGGTCCGTAAAGACAAAGATCTTGCCGATGATCTTATTTGCACTATCTTTCAAAAGAGAGATATTAAGCCCGAGCCATATCCTCTTGCCGCTTTTCGTCACGTATCCGATCTCTGCCCTCTCCACTATCTGATTCTTCTCAATAATCCCGGCGACGGGCTCGCTGAATATCTCCGAATATTTCTTTCCTATGCTCTCTATTTCCTTCATTTCGAGCATCTTTTCAGCCGACTGATTCATCTTCGTGATGCGGAGTTCCCGGTTCAGACTCACTACCCCGCTCGGCACGCTCTGGAGAATATCTTCGTTGTATATTTCGACCGAAGAGGCCCTGTCCTCGGCCTGCCTCTTAAGGACCTCGAGTTCCCTCTCCTTCTCTTTCAGTTTTGAAACGAGGTCGTGAAATGTATCGACGACAAAGCCCACCTCGGTAGAGCCCTTGTTGGCGGCGTCACGCCTCTTTCTGCTGCTGCCCATGATCCTGGCGATATAAAAGAACATGAAGAGCAAGGCGGCAAGGGCAAGCGTGACCAGCATCAGGGTTAAGAGGTTCATATCCTGATCGGCTCAAAAGAGTTTTCCAGGACCCGATGGGTCTCCCGAAACCCGCGCACCCCGTTTATTGCAGATACCACAACAGTATTTCCTGTCCGAAAAAAAGGGTAATTAAAGTTCCGAGGGCCAAAAAAGGGCCAAAAGGTATTTTTGTCTTTCTCCCCCTGCCCTTAAAGATCATGAGAAAAATACCTATGAGAGATCCGGCGAGACTTCCCAAGAAAGTAGTGAGGAGGACAGACTTCCAACCCATCAGGGCGCCAACCATAGCCATCATCTTGATATCCCCCCCACCCATGCCTCCCCTGCTCAGCACCGCAACAAGATAAAAGAGACCGCCGCCTGCAAACACCCCGATCAGGGATCCTTTATATCCCAGGAGTTCTGCCCTCATGAAAGGGTCGTTTAGAAGAAGGGACCCTGCCACAAGGCCCAGAGGAATGCCCGCGAGCGTAATGCGGTCCGGAATTATCTGGAAATCAAGATCAATGAAGGTAATCACAATTAGAGAAGAGCAGAGGACGGCATAGACAACGGAATTCCATCCTATTCCATACCTCCAGACAACTGCGGCGTACAAAAAAGCGTTCAGAGCCTCAACGAGGGGATATCTCAACGATATCTTCGCCTTGCAGTTCCTGCATCTCCCGCCTAAAAGGAAATAACTGATCAGGGGAATATTGTCCCATGCACGTATATCATTATTGCAGGAAATGCATCTAGATGAGGGAAATACTATCGAGATATTCCTGGGTATCCGGTATATGCAGACGTTCAGGAATGAGCCGATGAGAAGACCAAAGGCGACCGCCACGGCATATTCAGACATTTTATACTCTCACACTGCTCATCTCCGAGACCTTCAGCTTCAGCTCATCGATATTTTTCTCTATTTTATCTATCTCCTCAAGCGCACCCAGGACCATCCGGTCATTGAGTATATTTTTGTATGGGTTACCCTTCAGCTCATAGACACGTCGTCCTATCGTCTTAAGCAATTCTTCCTTTTTCTTTTCCATCTCATCCGACTGATAAAGCAGCTCTATAACCGAGAGCTCGATCTTCAGCCTTTCGGATAAGACGGCCGCAAGCCACCTCACCTTGTTCAAACCCTTTCTAAAATTTTCTCTCAGTCTCTGGAGCATTTGTTCTCCCCCTTACACTGTCTGATAACAATCTGTCTTTCCGAGCCAGAAAGACTCAAAGGACTTTCTCAGCAGCGGAAACCGATCAATACCCTGTTTAGTATCGATCAGGTCAAAAGCTTCCCTCCTCGCCGCTTCCAGCAACCTCAGGTCTCTGGCGGGATCAGCGGCCTTAAAGTCAGGCAGTCCCGCCTGCCTTGTGCCGAAGAACTGCCCAGGCCCCCTGATGTCGAGGTCTTCCTCAGCTATTTTGAAACCGTCTGAAGTCCTGACCATAACACCAAGTCTTCGCCTCGCACCTTCGCCGAGAGGTTCGTACCCGATCAGGAGACAATGAGACAATTCGCTCCCGCGCCCTACCCGCCCCCTCAGCTGATGTAGTTGGGCAAGTCCGAACCTCTCGGCATGGACTATGACCATGACAGTGGCGTTCGGCACATCCACACCGACTTCAACAACAGTAGTACAAATCAAAATGCGGGTCTCCCCGCTCTTAAAAGACATCATCGCGGCCTGTTTATCGGAAGGGCTCATTCTGCCGTGAAGAAGACCTATTCTAAATTCGGGGAATATTTTCCGGAATGCCCCGCAGCCTTCCATCGCCGACTTAAGGTCCGCCTTTTCCGATGCCTCTATGACCGGGTACACCACATATGCCTGTCTTCCCTTCCGTATCTCTTCCTCCATAATCCCGTAAATCGCCGCCTTCCGGGACGGCAAGAAAACCTCCGTCAATATCGGTTTCCTCCCAGACGGCATTTCATTGATAATCGAATAATCCATATCTCCGTATAGCGTAAGGGCCAAAGACCTAGGGATCGGGGTAGCCGTCATAACAAGAACATCCGGACTCTTTCCCTTTTTTCTCAGGATTCCCCTTTGCGTCACGCCGAACTTGTGCTGCTCGTCGATCACGACAAGTCCGAGATCCTTAAAACGAACCCCTTCCTGGATAAGCGCATGCGTACCTACGACAACAGCCGCCTCTCCCGACGATATCATGTCAAGTTGTATTTCCTTTGCCCCCCCTGCTGCAAGCACAGTCTTAACACCCAGATCTTCCAACGCATTACAGAGTGTATAGAAATGCTGCTCTGCAAGTGTCTCGGTGGGTGCCATAAATGCGGTCTGACAGCCGCATTCTACTGCGTGAAGCATCGCCATAAGTGCCACGATGGTTTTGCCGCATCCGACATCGCCCTGGAGAAGTCTCTGCATCGGATATACAGCCGCCATGTCGCGTACTATCTCGTCAAGCGCTCTCTTCTGGTCGCCTGTCAATGAATAAGGTAGTCTTTCTATAAGCCTTCGTTGAAGCCTGCCCTGACAACGGATCGCTCTTCCTTTTTCGCGTTTTTTATTCCTCCTTATGACCGCCAAGCCGAGTTCGAAGGTAAAAAACTCATCGAAAGCCAGTCTTTTATGATATATACTTTCCCGACGGTTGAGAGAGTCCGTGTCGCACCCGTCGGCAGGAAAATGCAGCTGCTTGATGCTTTCCCCGAGTGGGGGCAGATTGTGTCTCCTGATAATATCTTCAGGCATGGGATCGACGATATCTCCGGCATACTTTTCAACAATGCCGAACATGATTTTTCTGAGTTGCTTCTGGCCCATGCCATCGGTGAGACGATAGACAGGCACTATCCTGTCCGAATGGATCAGAGAATCTCCTTCTGCACCGACAATTTCATATTCAGGATTTTCGAAAAACAACGCGCCGGCATCGCGGTACCTTTTCACCTCTCCGCTCAGCAAGACCTCACAACCATCCGGCAGATTCTTTTTCATAAAGGGCTGGTTAAACCATCTCGCCTTTACGGAAGCCGTCCCGTCGCTCACGGTGATCGTGAATATGCCCGGTCTGCGGCCGCGGAACGCTTTTACCCCGGAAGCAATGACCTTGCCGCGAACGGTCTCCGGCCGTCCCTCTTTAATATTCAGGATGCTGTCAACTGTAGATCTGTCTTCGTAACGGTAGGGGAGATAATAGAGCGAGTCTTTCAGTGAAGTGATGCCGATTCCGCCAAGCAATTTGGCCCTTTTGGGGCCTACACCCTTTGCACAGTGGATGAGTACTTCTGATAGGTTGCTATCCATCAACAGATGGCTGATTTTTTTTCTGTGCTTCCTTCTTTAACGTTTCTTCGAGATTCTTGTCCGTCTCTTCCATTCTGATCTTCGAATATTCCGTATCGCTGATGATGTCGATGTCCCATCCGGTAAGTTTCATCGCGAGCCTCACGTTTTGGCCCTTCTTACCGATCGCGAGAGAAAGCTGCTGGTCGTTCACCACGACCATAGCTGTCTTTCCTTCTTCGTTAATACCTATTTTGTCGATCACCGCCGGGCTGAGAGCTCTGGCGACAAGCATTCTCGGATCATCAGCCCACGGTATGATATCGATCCGTTCACCCCGCAGTTCACGCACAATCGTCTGGACCCTTGTCCCCTTCATGCCCACGCAAGAACCTACGGGATCGACGGCGCTGTTCTTCGAATACACAGCGATCTTCGTCCGTTCTCCGGGTTCCCTGACGATATTCTTTATGAGAACCAGACCTTCGCTGATCTCCGGGACCTCCATCTTGAACAGCCCGGCCACAAAGTCCGGAGAAGTCCTTGATACAAGGATAGCCGGACCTTTAGTCGTGATCCTCACATCCTCAATGATCGCCTTTACCGGATCGCCTCTCTTGAGGTTCTCGGTCGGCAGCGTGTCTTTGATGGGAAGGATCGCCTCGGTCTTTCCAATGTTGATGTAATAAAACCCCTTTTCCTTCCTCATGACGGTTCCCGTTATGATCTGACCTGCCTTGTCCTTAAACTCGTTATAGATAACGTCCCTTTCGGCCTCCCGCACCCTCTGGAATATGACCTGTTTGGCTGTTTGGGCAGCAATCCGGCCGAGGTCCTGGAGATCGAGAGGAAGATCGACGGTTTCACCCTCATTCTTATCCGGCTCGATTTTCTTGGCGTCCGCAAGGGACATCTCCTCGAGGGGGTCCTTGACAGCCGCAACAATAGTCTTGGTTTCGAAGACCCTTATATTGCATTTCTGCCGGTCGATGATGAGGTTGATGTTCGTCCTGCCACCGTATTTCTTGCGCATTGCAGACAAAAGGGCGGATTCGAGGGCCTCTATCAAAACCTCCTTCGATATTCCCTTTTCCCTGCTGATCTGCTCTACGACGTGGCACAACTCCTTCGTCATTTCAGTTCTATCTCCAATCTCGCCTTCGAGACATTCTCAAAGGGGATCTCTATCACTCCATTATCTTTCATGCTCAATTTGATCATATTATCGCGCACTTCAGCAATCCGGCCAACAAAAAAGTTTTGTCTTTCTATATTCTCCTTTGTAATGATCCGGGCCAGTTTACCCACACTCATCTCAAAGTCTCTCAACCGCTTCAACGGCCTGTCAAGTCCCGGAGACGAGACCTCGAGTACGTATGACGACTTTATCGGGTCTTCTACGTCCAAAACAGCCGAAACAGCCCGGCTGAAAAGCGCACAGTCATCAAGGGTCACACCGCCCGTCTTGTCAATAAATATCCTCACCGTAAGTCTCCTCATACTCCCGGCAAATTCGATGTCAACAACATCCACTCCGTACTCAGCAGCCACCGAACCGGCCAACTCGGATATTTTCCCTTTGATATTTTCCATATAAAACAAAAGAGTGGGATTGCCCACTCTTTAATCAAAACTCCGCAACGAATTATGAACTTATTTTACAGAATTAGTATCAAAAAATCAATCGTTATTCCCTTTCAGCACCTTACCAGCCAACTTTCCCGACGGTACGCCCTCCCAAACCGCCGGGGTGCCGTTCACGAGGACATAGGCGATCCCTTCAGGCATCTGGAACGGATCTGCATAGGTCGATTTGTCCATAATTCTTCCGGCATCGAAGATCACTACATCGGCGTAAAAGCCTTCTTTCAGCCCGCCCCTTTTACGGAGCCCAAAAGTCCGCGCCGTCAGCCAGGTAGCCTTATATATGGCCTCTGGAAGAGAAATAAGTCCCGCCTCTCGGACATAATTGCCAAAAAATCTCGGGAAAGTGCCGAAAGTCCTGGGATGGGGTTTCCCTTTCTTCGTAGGACCGTCGAAGCTCCTCGCGGAACTGTCGGAGCCTATCATGCAATAAGGCAGAGAAAGGAACTTTCTCAGATTTTCCTCTTTCATCGAAAGAAATATCGCCCCCACCCTCAGTTTTTCTTCCAGGAGTATCTCGAAGACCGTCTCCATCTCGCCATTTCTCCTGACGCGGCTGATTTCCGAGATAGTCTTTCCTTCCATCCATCTATTTTTTTCTGAAGCAACAGAGGAGACCATTACTTTTTCCCAATAGCCAAGCGATCCCGATTGTTCCTGCATCTCCATCGATATTTTGTCTTTTTCCTTGTGATCCAGCAACCTTCGCAGTTCCTCATCGTTACCCCCCTCGAAAACCCAGGAAGGCAATATTGAATCGAGGTCGGTGCTTGACGCGATGTAGGGATAACGGTCGCAGGTTATCTTCAAACCCCGGCTGCGGGCCTCTTTAATCAAGGAAAGGACGTCCTCTGCCTTCTGCCAGTTTCTCTCTCCCGCTGTCTTGATATGCGAAATATGGACTTTTACGCCGCTTTCCTCTCCTATCCTGATGACTTCTTCCACCGCCTGGGTAAGTCGCACGCCTTCACTCCTCATGTGACTTGCGTAAATAAGGTCTCTGCTGAGGAGTGCCCTTGCGATATGGATAAGCTCTTCAGTGCCGGAGTAAATGCCGGGGGGATATATCAACCCTGTCGAAAGACCGATCGCACCCTGTCCTATCGCATCTTCCAGTAACGCCGCCATACCATCCAGTTCTTCATGAGATGGTTCTTTGTCATCATATCCCACCACCGAGCCACGGATGTTGCCATGACCGGCGAGAAAGGCCATATTGACCGCAAGCCCCTTTCTTGCGAGTACGGCGAAATACTCGTTGAAAGTATTCCACCTTTCCCTGATGCCGAGTTCCCTCAAGTCTTCTTCTCGCTTTTCTAAGGCCTTCTTAAAAAGAGGCGCCGCTGACATTCCGCAATTTCCATTGATCTCGGTCGTTATCCCCTGGCATATCTTTCCCTCGGCGCGGGGATCGGCAACAATAGTAAAATCTGAATGCGAATGGGCATCGATGAACCCCGGGCATACGGCAAACCCTCGGGCGTCTATGATCTTTTCGGCCTTTCGTTCGTCCGCGCGGCCTATAAATCGTATAATTCCGCCGGCTATCCCGATGTCGGAAATAAACGGGGCCGAAAGACCTCCGTCATACAAAAGTCCGCCCTTAATAAGGATATCAAAAGTCATGCCCATTGGGTGAAATCTATGGCCCTAAATTTCTCTCGGTGCCCGCAGGCCGGGCAGGCTGTTGTTTCTCAAAGAAAGATTCAGGATACTGAAGACTTTTCACAAAAAGGGGCATGAGGAATGCCGACACATTTCGGGCCCTACCCCAGAAACCCTGTTCAGTGGAGGTCTGCCTGTTTTCCCTGTAAGCCTCGGAGGCCATTTTTTTTAGAACCGGGAAACACTTCATGGTCAACCCCATGGTATGGAAGAAGTCCCTTATCGGCAATCCCACCCTCTCCAGCGGGCCGAATAGCCTTCCGAGACCGTCAACCATCTCTTCCGCCTTCGCAGAAGCCATCAGGATCTTCGCCCCCCCTATCATAAGAAAAACCCGCAACGTCCTGACTGCGGCGATATGGAGACCCTCGTCGGTGACCAGGAACAACCCCGTCGAAAGCAATACACGGCCGTGCCGTCCGATAATATTACTTATGAAAGTAAAGAGGAGAAATACACTTATCGGCAGCCACCCTGACTTCACGGCTCTTACGGGTATCTTCAGTAAAAAAAGGCCCAGCGGGGCACAGACGAACAGATAAACAGTCAGATTGTCGAAAACAAAAAGGAGCGCGACAAAGAAAAAGTAAGAAATGATCTTCAGTTCCGGTTTAGTCTTTGGAGTCAACTGTTTTCCTGACATTTGCAACCGTCTGGGTGTCGGACGACACGGACATGTATTTCGTTACCCCGGTCGCGATGGATTTTGCAATCTCTTCTTTGTATGAATCTTTTGAAAGGAGTCTCTCTTCAAGCGGATTACTTATAAAAGATACCTCGGCAAGCACCGAAGGCATGCGTGCACCGAAGAGCACGTAAAACATGGACCATTTCACCTTGAGGTCCACCACACCCGGAAACTTATCGGAAAGTCCATTTACCATCGCCATCTGGATATAATTTGCAAGTTTGTTAGATTCGTCTCTCTTGTGGTCTCTTTTCAGGCTTGCCAGCTCCACGTCAAGAAAGTCCGCTTCGTTTTTCATCTCCTTCATTTTTTTAAGCGATATCTGGTTCTCCCTTGCAGCCACCTTCATCGATTCCACGTCGTCGGACCAGTTGAGAAAATATGTCTCTATGCCTTTAGCGTCTCTCCTCGGACTTGCATTCGCATGCACGGACACAAAAAGGTCTGCATTTTTGCTGTTCGCTATGGCAGTGCGCTCTACAAGAGGGATAAAAACATCCCTGTCCCGTGTCAGAAACACCTCGAACCCAGGGTCACCGGATAGGATCCTCTTTAGCTTGAGCGCAATATCGAGAACAACGTCCTTCTCGCAAAGTTTTTGCGGTCCGATCGCACCGGGGTCATGACCCCCATGACCCGGATCGATGACTATCCTCTTCTTGGAGGAGACGAGCGGCTGTGCCGACATCCCGTAGACATCGATTATTATCCTGACCGGGTCTTCGAGGGTAATCATTTTATAGTCTTTGATCTTCTGAAGATCAAGCACGACCCTCACCGTGTTCTCGTTGAACTGGGCTGCACGCACGAATTTAAGCATGCCGTTGCCGATAGGCAGATTCGTCTTCAACTCTTTCTTGATGCTGCTGCCTTTTATATCGAAATAAAGCCGGTCCGGATTAGAAAGGCGCTTTTGGGAATATTCAGCACTGTCGGAAAGTGTTACTACCACCCTTGTATAATCAGGATAAGACCAGAAGCTGATGTCAGTGACGTCAACGATCGCGGAAGGTTCTGAAAGGTGAGGGGAAAGGAAAAAAAGAAAGGTCGCCAGCAGGAACAAAACGGTTCGCCTGTATGCCCCTATCGCGCCCAATTTAGCCCAATCTTCTCCCTATTTTCGCCATTCTCATCATACCGACTGTACGGAGGTGATCTCCGGTACCTCTTTCTTGATGCTCGATTCCACCCAATTTTTCATGGTCAAGGAAGACATCGGACAGGTGCCGCAAGCGCCCTTCAACTTTACGTAGACGACGGTACCCCTGACGTCTACAAGTTCTATATCGCCGCCTTCGGACTTAAGTCCTGCCCTCACCTTGTCTAGGATCTCTTCCACTCTTGCCCTCAGCATTGGATCACCACTTTCTCAATAATAAAGGAAAAGCCCGGAATATTCAAGTATCTTACTATGTTAAGCCTTCTTTGGCCTTGATATTAAGCGATTTATCGCCTCTACACCATAAGAGACGATGTATTTCAGCCGGCTTTCCTGAATGCCTGCTTCTTTGCCTTGCAAACAGGACATTCATCAGACGTCTCGCCTTCGGCAGTATAACCGCAAACCTGGCATATGTAGTAATCAGCTTCAATGTTCTTGCCAAGGCTTTCGAGGGCAGCCTGATAAAGACGGGCATGTACCTTTTCGACTTCATTCGCAAGGCTAAAGCTCCTCAGGGCCGCGGCATGGCCCTCGGCCTTTGCTTCTTCGATCATTCTCGGGTACATTTTTTGAAATTCGTAGGATTCCCCGCTTATTGCCGCCATCAAATTTTCCCTTGTGCTATTTATCCCGTTCAACCCTTTAAGGTGATTATGCGCATGAATGGTTTCGGCCTCGGCTGCCGCCCTGAATAACTTGGCGACCTGCAAATAACCCTCCTGATCAGCCTTAATAGCAAAAGCGAGGTACTTTCTGTTTGCCTGCGATTCACCGGCAAACGCATCCTGAAGATTTTTTAAGGTGTCCGACATATGTATTTCCTCCTTCTTAGAATTACGCCTTACGATTATTATATGATACAAACTCTTGCAATTGATTTATTATTCATTTCAACCAAAAATGAGTCTTAAGGAAAAGCCCGCCACATATCATCGGACATATGGAACATGTCGCCTCATGAGATAAAGTTCTGACGCTTGCCTCCTGATATTTTTCCCTGTATGATTTTACTGTGTTCGGTTATCTCTTTAATCCACGTTCGGTAGCCGTAATTGGTGCATCTCAAGACCCCAATAAAGTAGGGTACGCGGTCCTGAACAATCTCAAACGCTACAATTTCAAAGGAGACCTTTTCCCGGTAAATCCTAAACCGGGGGAGATACTCGGGCTGAAGACTTACTCAAGCGTCCTCGAAATAAAGGACAGTGTCGATCTTGCCGTCATATCCATTCCCGCAGCACTTGTGCCAAAATCTCTGAGAGAGTGTGTTTCGAAAGGCATAAAAACTGCCGTCATAATAAGTGCGGGCTTTAAGGAAGCGGGTGCAGAAGGAATTCTTCTGGAAAAAGAATTGACGGCAATCGCAAAGGAGGGCGGCATACGGCTACTCGGCCCAAACTGCCTCGGCGTCATCAATACCGACAACGATCTCAACGCCACTTTCGCCGCCGGAATGCTTCCGAAGGGAAGAATCGCTTTTTTTTCCCAATCGGGCGCCCTCGGGATCGCGATCCTAGACTGGGCCATTGGAAACAAAATAGGTTTTTCGAAGTTTATAAGTCTTGGGAACAAGGCGGACCTAAACGAAACAGACTTCATAGACTATTTCGTCAGCGACCCGGAGACAGACATCATACTCGGATACATCGAAGATGTGGTCGACGGCAAGAGGTTCTTCGATATAGCAAAAAAAGCATCGCGAATAAAACCCGTTATTCTTGTGAAATCAGGCGGCACGCAGGCTGGCGCGAGGGCCGCGTCCTCCCACACCGGTGCGCTTGCAGGTTCTGAAAACGCCTTCAACGCAGCATTCAAACAGGCGGGCATTATCCGGGCAGAGGGGATTGAAGACCTTTTCGAGACCGCTAAATCTTTCTATGCGAGGAAGATCCCGGCAGGGAATAACCTGTTGATCGTCACGAACGCGGGCGGGCCGGGCATCATTGCTGCTGATACAGCGGAAAGGCTTGGAATAAACCTCCCTCAGCTATCAAAAGAGACAATTGATAGAATCTCGCCTCTGCTTCCCAAAACCGCATCTCTCTTTAATCCGATAGATATCATAGGGGACGCCACGTCGAAGCGATACGCCGCTGTGATCGAGAATGTACTGGCCGACCCCGCCGCCGACGGGTTCCTCATCATTCTGACTCCCCAGGCCATGATCGACGTAGCCGAAACAGCAGGGGTGGTGATAAGATCCGCGCAGAAATCGCAAAAACCTTTCATCACCAGCTTTATGGGAGAAGAAAGGATACGTCAATCTATCGAATCACTCAAGTCTTTCTCAATCCCGAATTTTTCCTATCCTGAACCTGCGGTCAGGGCGTTCAGGAAATTGTATGACTATGGTCTTTGGACGAGGAAAAAAGAAGCAGCCCCTCCGGAAATATCCGTGAACAAGGATGCCGTCTCCAATATCCTGTGCGAGGCGCGCCAGAAAGGCCAATTCCAATTCGCCGAGGACGGTTCGAGGGAGATGCTGTCGGCCTATGGATTCCAATTTCCCGCCAAAAGCCTCGCTCTGACACCGTCCGACGCCTCACGTGCCGCCTCACGGATAGGGTTTCCTGTTGTCATGAAAATATCTTCCCCGGACATCCTTCACAAGACAGATATAGGGGGGGTCAAGATAGGCATAAACTCTAAAAAGGAGGCGAAAGAGGCTTTTACGGAGATAACACTAAACGCAAAAAAATTTATGCCGTCGGCGTTCATAAACGGCGTTACGGTTTATGAAACTGCGCCGAAAGGGAGAGAGGTCATAGTCGGTCTGACATTCGACAGGACCTTCGGTCACATGATAATGTTCGGGATCGGCGGGATATATGTGGAGGTGCTGAAGGATGTCTCCTACAGAATAGTGCCCGTAAGCGCAGTGGATGCAGCGGAGATGGTCCACGAACTAAAGACCTTCCCGCTTCTCAAGGGGACACGAGGGGAAAAGCCCGTTGACATAGATGCGATCATCGACGGTATCATCCGGCTTTCACAGCTCGCATCCGACTTTCCGGTCATACAAGAACTCGATATAAACCCTCTCGTAGTACATGAAAAAGGTGCAATCGCGCTCGATGCGCGTATAATCATCAGCCTCAGCGAAGGAGGAGTGTAAATGGTCTACGTATATATCGCCTCGATGTCGGGGTACTCCGGCAAGAGCCTGGTCACCCTTGGAATCGGTCTAATGCTGAAAAAATCCGGCTATCGTATCGGCTATATAAAACCTTTCGGCAAGATCCCGGTAAAACACGGCCCTCATCTCATGGACGCCGATGCCGAGTTTATGATGAAGTCGCTTGAAATCGAGGAACCTCCGGAAATCGTGTCGCCTTTTGTCGTCACTTTCGAGGCTCATAGCAATCTTCTGAAGGGCAGGCCCTCCGACAAATCAGGTGCAGTAAATAAGGCGCTCGATGCGATAAAGGACAAGGACGTCGTTCTTATCGGTGGGGCGGGAGACCTCTTCGAGGGCTCTGTCTTCGGTATAAACGGGCTGAAACTCATCAAGGGCCGGGACGCGAAGACCCTTGTCGTGGAACCCTGGAATGGCGACAGCTCGATAGATACCATAATAGGTGCAAGCGAGCTGCTTGGCAGCAATTTCGCCGGCGCAGTCATCAACAAGGTACCGCAGTCCGCACATGACCACGTAAAAAAATCCGTGATGCCCTATCTGGAGAAAAGGGGGATCAGCATCTATGCGGCGCTGCATAGGGACATCCTCCTTGATTCGATAACGGTCCGCCAGCTGAACGAGATACTCGGGGGCAAGGTCCTCTGCTGTGAAGAAGGCATGGATGAATTCATAGAAAATTTCTCAATCGGGGCGATGGACGTTGACAGCGCACTGAAATATTTCAGGAGGACGCCGAACAAGGCTGTCATTACCGGAGCGCACCGCTCCGATATCCAGCTGGCCGCGCTCGAGACCTCAACGAAATGCATCATCCTGACCGGCGGAATGGTCACGAACGAAGTCATCCTCGGCAAGGCTGATATCTCTCATGTACCTGTCATATCTGTCCACGATGACACGTTCTCGACAGTAGAGAAGATAGAATCGGTGCTGGGAAAGATCAGGATAAGGGAGCAGAAGAAGGTTGTCAAGACCAGGGAGATCATGGAAAAGGAGTTCGATCTCGCCAGATTTCTGAAGGAACTCAAAATCGGGAAATAGCGGCGGCCGCTCTCCGGCACGTAGAGGATGCTCCAGGCATATGAGCCTCTTTTGCCGAACCTTGCATCGCCCTGCCCTTTTCTCCTATTCTATGTGCTAAATCATACGAAGGGGGCACTTATCTATGGAAGACCTTAAGACGTCCGAAACATGGCGGGTATTCAGGATTCAGTCCGAACTTGTAGAAGGGTTCGAGACGCTCCACGATCTCGGTCCGGCCGTAACTATATTCGGAAGCGCAAGACTGCCGCAGGAAAACAGATATTATGAAGATGCCCTCACTTTGGCAAAGATGCTTGCCGATGACGGTTTCGCGATAATCACCGGGGGCGGCCCCGGGATCATGGAAGGCGCCAACAAAGGTGCAAAAAAGGGTAAGGCACATTCCGTAGGCCTGAACATAGAGATACCGTCCGAGCAGGTGCCCAATAGATACCAGGACGTCAGCCTGTCTTTCCGCTATTTCTTCATAAGAAAACTGATGTTCATCAAATACGCCATCGCCTTCATCATCTTCCCGGGCGGCTTCGGGACTATGGACGAACTGTTCGAGGCGTTGACCCTTTCCCAAACCAAAAGGATTCAGTCCTTCCCGATCATCCTCTATGGTTCCGAATACTGGAAGGGGCTTATAGACTGGATGAAAAACACACTCGTCCGGAACGGAACGATTGCACGGGAAGACTTCGCCCTCTTCTCACTCGTCGATACACCGGAGGAGGTCCGCTTCCTCATAAATGAGCATTTCAGGGTCTTCGGAGGAGTCAGGCCAAAGGCAAAAAACGGAAAGAAAAATCAGGAATAAGGCTATACCCTCTTCTTCCCCTCTCATCACGGGGGGGGGAGGAAAAGGGTATTTTTCAAGTTACGGCGGTGATTATTTTCGCCACTTGAATTGCATTAATTGAAGACTCCCCGCAGTGGGAATCTTTATGCAATGAATAATTACTTTTTATCACTGGTGTCCCAACATTGAATTTTTGGGATATGAAAACGCATTTAAAATAACCATGTTAAATGACTTACTGACATTTATCGATTTGAAATCGAAACGGCAGGGTGGCCATACTTCCGAAACACATCGGAAGGAGACA
>OBEQ010100882.1_pt1 | contig 14636 bp, 15 predicted proteins | sample 1670901 | NCBI WGS metagenome assembly OBEQ01 (sample SAMEA104232315, study PRJEB22302) | groundwater metagenome | biome: forest; feature: aquifer; material: groundwater | place: USA | collected 2011-08-07 | depth 5.4 m
AAGATTTCTGGCAGGTGCTAAGAAAACTTAATATTAAAAATCCAGAAATTATTACTAAGGCTACTGATTATATTCCCCAAATGATTGCGCTTATTAAAAGACTTGAAGAAAAAGGATTTACCTATAAACTTCCTGATGGAATTTATTTTAATACGGCAAAGTTTCCTCAATATGGATCTTTGACCGGACAGACATTTACACAATTACAAAAATCCTTAAAAGCAGGATCTAGAGTCGAAGTCGTGCAGGGGAAGAAAAATGTGACTGATTTTGCTTTGTGGAAGTTCGGTCCGCCAGCCAGCTTGGGACTACCTAAACGCCAAATGGAATGGGATAGCCTTTGGGGAACGGGGTTTCCCGGCTGGCATATAGAATGTAGCACGATGAGTATGGAAAAATTAGGAGAGACATTTGATATACATACCGGAGGTGTCGATCATATTCCGATTCATCATACTAATGAGATAGCTCAAAGCGAGGCGGCAACAGGGAAGAAGTTCGTCAATTATTGGCTGCATGGGGAGCATCTTCTCGTTGACGGGCAAAAGATGAGTAAGTCTTTGGGCAATTTTTATAGAGTTTCCGATATTGAGAAAAAAGGATTTTCACCGCTTGCACTTCGCTATTTATTCTTGACGACTTCATATCGTCAGCAAATGAATTTTACTTGGAAGGCATTAAAAGGGGCACAAAATGCTTTTAATAATCTCAAATCTCAAATATTAAATGTCAAATCTAAGGGAGGGGAGGGAAGAACAATATTGTCTGATGAAAAATTAGAGAAAGTAAATAGTTATCGGCAGAAATTTAGTGAGGCAATCAATGATGATCTCAATATGCCGGTGGCTCTTTCCGTAGTTTGGGAAGTGATGAAAAGCAACATTCCATCGGGGGATAAGTATGATTTGATTATTCTTTTTGATGAAGTGTTAGGGCTGGACTTAGAGAAGTTCAAAGCTCAAAGTTCAAAGCTCAAAGTTCCTGAGGATATAATGGAATTGGTAAAAAAGAGAGAACAGTTGAGAAAAGATAAAAAATATGATGAGACAGATGAAATTAGAAAGAAGATAGAGGAAAAGGGATATAAGCTAGAAGACACTGATAGTGGGTCATTAGTTAAACCTAAAAATTAAGGAAAGGAGAATTTAATTATGGTTAATGAAGTAGTACGACTTGGTGGTCAGGTTCCTGTAAAACCTTCTGAGGCTACTGATGCAGAAACAGGTGGGGAACCAAATGTTATATTTCCTACGACTACCGTTCTTAGTGAAAGTGACGATCGGTCTAAGAGAAGAGAAGATAAAGACCAGTCCCCCGATCAATCAGTCCATTTAGGTTAGATAGAAAATGAAAAAACTTCATATTGGTATAGATATTGATAATGTAATTGCGGAGTCGTATCCAGCCTATATTGATAAATTTAATGAGGTTTTTGAAAAACAAGTTCGCTTTGATGAAGTATTTAGTTTTTATCATCTGGAAAATAATGCTGGGGTCGATAAGAGGGAGGTAGAAGTATTTTTGGATACTCATGTTCATAGGGATGACTTCCAGATAGGTATTCAGCCTTATGGTGATGCAGTAATGATGGTACAAAAGTGGGCGAAAAGTGGACACATTTTACATTTTATAACTGCTCGTCCAGTTGGTATAAGAGAGGTAACGAAAAAATGGCTTAAAAAGCATGGCTTTTGGGTAAAAGGGGCAACACTGGATCTTTTTGATCATGCTAAATTTAGTTTGGATACACTTTATAAAATTGACATGGTAAAAAAATATAAGCTTGATATTTTTATAGAAGATAATCTCGATATTGCCCAAATTCTTCCTATTCAAGTTTTTCTTCTTTCTAGACCTTGGAATAGGGGGAAATTACCGAAAAATGTGATAAGGGTAAAGAATTGGGAAGAGATTGATACCTTTGTGGATGAGTTCTTATGAATTTCTGGCGATGACTTTATGGGCTTTTCTTTTCCTTACTGTTTTTCTGGTGAAATTCTGGGAAAGAACGGATATATTTCCATCAACTTCCAAAACCGCTAGATCGACATCTTTGATATCTTCCACACCGTGTTCTCTCACAGCAGCTTCCAATTCCTCATGAGTAATTTTGGCTTGGTCGAGATGACTTTGATTGATATGACCTTCATAAATAAGCATCAGAGGATTTCCTTGAAAAATTTCGCTTATTTTTTCGGACCGGAAGAAGAGATTTTTAAGTAAGTAATTAACGCCAAAAAGTGCCGTTGCAGCGCTGATACCTCCCAAAAGAGATGTATTGTTGCCGACCATAGCATTTTGGACGGAATTACTGATAAGAAGGATAAAAACTAAGTCAACAACCGATAGCTGGGCAAGTTCCTTTTTACCAAAGAGGCGGATAGCGATGACGACAAAGAGATAAACTGCTACGGATTTAGCGACAATTGCGAGAATGTCATTCATAGAGTAATTGTACCATATGATATTATTGAGAGCATGATTAGGCAGGCAGATAAAATCAGGCGTTATTATAATTCTACAGCGACGGATTACCGCTTTGTCTGGTCAGGAAAGGATATGCCGCTCCATTTTGGATATTATGATGAAAGTGTAGCCAATCATAGAGAGTCTCTTTCTAAAATGAATGAAGTAGTTGCTAAACAAGCGGGAATTAAAAAGAGTGATAGAGTGTTGGATGCAGGTTGCGGTTATGGAGCAAGTTGCCGGTGGTTAGCAAGGGAGTTTGGCTGCCGGGTGGTAGGATTAACAATTGTTCCCCGACAAATAAAAAAAGCCCAAGAATTAACAAAGGAAGCTGGACTTTCTTCAAAAGTAACTTTTCGACTTGAAGATTATACAAAAACTTCTTTTGCCGATAAATCTTTTGATGTGGTATGGGGATTGGAGAGCATTTTGCATGCAGAAAATAAATATAAATTTATAAAGGAAGCGTTTAGACTTTTAAAAAGGAAGGGAAGAATTGTTATTGCAGAGTATATATTGCAGGAAAATCTAGGAAAAGAAGATAAGAAGCTGATTGATAAGTGGATGAGTGGTTGGGCGATGCCAGGAGTTTTGACTGTCAATGAGAATCAAAAATTACTAATTAAGGCTGGATTTAAAAATATAATTTTTCATGATATATCTGACAATGTTGCCAGATCAATCAGAAGGCTGGGAAAAATGTCTAAGATATCTCTGCCAATTGCCAAGATTTTTTATAAGCTCAAAATTTTTAACAGAGAACGCTACCGTAACTTAGAGGTTTCATTATTACACTATAAAATATTTGGAAAAGGGTTATGGAAGTATATGGTAGTTACGGCAGAAAAGAAGTAAAATAATGGTATTCTAAATCCGATCCGCCAGCTGGCGGACGAAATTCGAGACAAGATATATGACTAATACAATAAAATGCCAAAATTGCGGAGCGGAAATAGAGATTACCCAAGCTCTGAAGCATCAGATAGAGGAGCAGGTGTTAGCAAGCGAGAGACTGATTCATAAGCAAGAATTAGAAAAGCTCAAAAAAGATACTGAGGAGAGAATCAGACAGAAAGTAGCCGAAGAGATGGAAATGCGGATAAAAGATGCTGAAAATGAAAAAAAGGAATTAAGAACTCAGAATAAAATCCAACAAGAACAGCTTCTAGAGCTAAATAGATTGATGCGAGAACTTAAAAATAAAGATGAGCAGAGACAATTGGAAATGGAGAAGAAACTCTTAGCAGCAAGCGATAAGATAAAAGAAGAAATTGGTAAGCAATATACTCAGGAATACAGACTGAAGGAACTAGAAAAAGATAAAAAAATTGCGGATATGGAAAAATTGGTTGAGGAACTAAAAAGAAAAGCCCAACAAGGATCGATGCAGAGCCAGGGAGAAGTAATGGAATTAGATCTCGAGTTTATACTTAAAAATTCATTTCCGGAAGATGAAGTAGCAGCGGTAGGAAAAGGAGTCACCGGGGCAGATATACGACAGATGGTGAAAAGTCCGCGGGGGGTACTTTGCGGAGTGATACTTTGGGAATGTAAAAGAACAAAGGCTTGGTCTGATGAATGGCTGACAAAACTTAAAAGTGATCTTCGAGCAGAAAGAGCGAATGTACCAATTATAGTTAGTCAAACCCTCCCGAAGGAAGCAAAGAATGGCATGGGAATTAAAGAAGGAGTTTGGGTAACCAATTATTCACTGATACTTCCACTAGCGCTTCTGATACGTAATAACCTTCTTGATGTAACCAGGCAAAAAGTAATCGCAGCCAATCGGGGTGAGAAGTCACAAATGCTTTATTCATTTATAACGAGTCATGAATTTATTCAGCAGGTTGAAGCTCTGGTTGAAGTCTATCGAGAAATGCAAAATCAGATAACACGAGAAAGAATGGTGTTTGAGAAAAATTGGAAACAAAGAGATGCTCAGATACGAAGGCTTTTTATAAGTACAGCAGGAATGTTCGGGAGCATACAGGGAATTGTCGGCTCCTCTATGCCGCAAGTGAAAGGATTTGATCTGTTGGAACTTGAAGATGGGAAAGGGGAATAGGATGACCTATTTAACAGAAGGGGAATTTAAATCTATTTATTCCAAAGTCCCGCGGTTTTGTGTGGAGTTGCTGGTGAGGATAGACGAAGGTTTCCTTTTGACTCTCCGAAGTATTTCTCCCTATAAAGGCAGATGGCATATACCTGGCGGAACTGTTAAGTATAAAGAGACAATTTTTGAAGCTTTAAAAAGGATAGCGAAAGAAGAATTAGGCATTGAAGTAGAAATAAGAAAACTTTTAGGATTTGCTGAGTATATTTCTGAAGAAAAAGAAAGAGGATGGGGATGGCCGATAAGCATGATATTTTTATGCACTGTTAAATCGGGAACATTGACGGGTAGTTATCAGGCAGAGGAGATAAAAGCGTTTAGAGAAATTCCCCAAAATATAGTGCCCGAACAGAAAATATTTTTGCAGGAAAAAATGTCGGAAATATTGGCTATTTAGTTTCTTTTTACTCCGACAAAGTCGATCTTGGGAAAGTCTTTTCTGACGAGAGACCAGAATTTTTCCGATAAGTTTGAGGAAAATTTGCCAAATTTGCTTCCTTCAGAATGAGAACAGAGTCGATCTTCGTATTCTTTGATGATATCCATCACATCTGCTCCAACAGTATTTAATTTTTCCTGCCAGGCGTCGGGATTAATAGAGTAATTATCATGGATCATGCGGAAAGTATCGAAGAGATCAATGTTCCGATCAATCATTTCCTGGAAATACTGTTGGTATTTAGTCATAGGATTATGGTTTAATTTGGTTATTGACTGATATGGCCTTTATATATATTATCATGGCATGGAAATTCTCACACCCTTTATAATAATTGGTCTGGGGCTTCTAGCACTATCATTAAAAATAGTTCGGGAGTATGAGAGGGGAGTAATATTCTTTTTGGGTCGCTGCAAAGGTGCACGAGGACCCGGGCTGATAATTCTTATTCCTCTTTTTGAACGAATGGTAAAAGTGTCACTTCGCACTGTGACCATGAATATACCCTCACAGAAAATTATTACCAAAGATAATGTATCGATCGATATCGCGGCCGTAGCTTATTTTCATATCGTCGATCCCCAAAAATCCGTAATTTCCATCGAAGATGTGTATAGTGCGGTCAACCAAATCAGTCAGACGACCGTACGAAATGTTGTGGGACAGTTTTATCTGGATCAACTTCTCTCCAAAACGGGCGATATCAATGACAAGATTAAAAATGTAATTGATAAACATACTGAGGACTGGGGAGTAGAAGTTACCGCTGTAGAAATTAAAGATATCGTCCTTCCTGATAATATGCAGCGGGCGATGGCCAAAGAGGCAGAGGCTGAGCGGGAAAGAAGAGCAAAAATTGTGGCAGCAGAGGGAGAAATGCAGGCGGCCACCAAACTGGGAGAGGCGGCGGATCTTATTTCCAAACATCCGGTGGCGCTACAACTTCGAACGCTTCAGACTATGGCCGAGATAGCCACTGAGAAGAATTCAACAATTATTTTCCCGGCCCAATTTATGACTACGGTGCAGGAAGCTTTGAAGATGATAAAAGTAGATTCATCGATGAGGTAAGGAGGTGAGAATTATGATGAAAAAATTTACAGTAAAGTGTACGTGTGTACATGACATGAGTATAGATGCAATGGATAAAAATGAAGCAGTGATGAAAATGAAAGCGATGATGACTCAGGCGGCTTTGGATGATCATTTTGCCAAGTATCATAAGAGTGATGAACCTAAGCCGACTCTCCCGATGGCGCATGCACATATAGATTCAGATATTTTTGAGGACATGCAAGCTGCAGCAACTATGTAAAACGGTTTTTGGGATTAAAAATGAGGAAAACCACAGGTGAATCTGTGGTTTTCTTTTTAAATGAGGATATAAAAAAAGAGCAATTCTTGGTATAATATTTTTTTCTTTATACTTGATAGGGAGATCAGATGAAATTATTTAAAAATAATAGGAATCTCTTCATTATTGCCCTCGTTGCGGTAGTAAATGCATTGGGTTATGGAATTGTTATTCCTGTTTTATATTCATATTCTCAAAAGTATGGATTATCCGATTTTCAAAACGGCCTCCTTTTTGCTATTTTTTCTATTTGCCAATTTCTATCTACGCCGTTTATCGGCAGAATGTCTGATAAGTATGGGCGAAGGCCGCTTCTTATAGTTTCCATATCCGGTACGGTGGTCTCATTTGTGATGATGGCCTTTGCACCTAGCGCTATTTTTCTTTTTCTGGCTAGGGCTTTGGATGGCCTAACGGCGGGGAATATTCCGGTGGCTTCGGCTGTTATTTCTGATACTACGACGATGGAGGATAGAGCCAAAGGGTTTGGCATCATAGGAGCATCATTCGGATTTGGTTTTGTCTTTGGTCCGGCGATTTCTGCTTTAACTGTAGGATATTCTCCATCACTGCCGTTTATTATTGCAGCCCTAGTATCACTGGTTGCTGTGGTTATGACGGCAATATTTCTTCCAGAGACAAATAAGCATATTGGGCAGGTGAAGCAGGGTAAACTTTTTGACCTCGGTAAACTTTATCATGCTTTATTTGATCCCAATGTAGGCGCGACACTTCTGATTACTTTATTTTATTTTTTGGGAGTTTTTTCTTTTATATATGCCTTCCAACCATATTCGGTAAAAGTTCTTTTACTTTCAGCCCATGGGATCGCGCTTCTTTTTACGATGTTTGGTTTTTTAGGGCTTATTACACAAACAATTCTTGTGCATCGATTCACGAAGCACTTTGGGCTTAAAAAGACATTTGCCGGGGCAATTGTAGTTTCGATGGTAGCTTATATAGTGATGATTCTTTTCCAAACTTTACCCATGTTTGTGGTTTCTCTTATACTTTTAGCAATTCCCAATGCCATGGTGCAAACGCTTATAAATACGATTCTTTCTGGGGAAACTGATGCTAAATCGCAAGGCAGTATTTTGGGAATAAGTGCCTCTTATATGAGTATCGGACAGATAGTTGGGCCAATTGCGGGTGGGGCGCTAGCGACTGTCTCCATACCCTTTCCTTTTTTGGGGAGTGCTTTGTGTAGTTTAGTTTGTTTTTTCCTTACATTCCACGTACTAAAGCCCGGAGTGCGAAAAGAATCGGCGTTTTAGAAGATCGTAAAAATTATATCTTTGCTTCATTTTTGAAGAAGAGATAGTAGGTGACTGGGACATAGAAAAGCATGATGATACCGGAAAATGCCAGGCCGGCGATAATAGCACCTCCTAAACCTCGCCAAAGTGGATTGGAGATAGAGATAGGAATGAGTCCTAATATAGTGGTAAGGGACGTAAGGAGAATTGGTTCGAGTCTACTTTCAGCGGCGTCGGCGATAGCTGGCTTGAGGGCCATACCGACTGTTCTGTTTCGGTTTATTTTATCAACAATAAACATGGCATTGGTTACCACGATGCCAAAAAGAGCCAGGACTCCGATAAGGGCGGGGAATGATAGTGGTGTAGCTGTGATTCCAAAAACGATAAAGACGCCAGAAATGGCTAGGGGAATAAGAAGAAGAACCAATAGTGCCTGACGATAGGAGTGAAATTGGACGACCATGGTAATTAAAATAAGAATGAAGGAAAGTATCATGGCCTCAAATATGGATCTGACTGATTTGGCATTTTCTTCATTGACTCCGCCTGTCTTCCAACTATATCCCTGGGGCAATCCCAACGTACCTCCCGCATAAGTTTCAAGTTTTTTATTGATATCTGTTGTTACAAATCCTGGTTTTACTCCCGCCGATACTGAAATAGTTCTTTTACCACCGTCGTGGGTGACAGCGGTTGGGTTATTTTTAAGGACGAGTGATCCTAAAGAAAGAAGGGGAATGGGACCATTTGACGTGCCAATTGTAAGGCTAGTTATATTTTCGGGGCTGCCAACATTGGGGCTCATGCGAAAGTTGACCTCTTTTTTCTCTGTTTGATCTTCTAAGAAGCGAATTTTGTCGAGTGTAAAACCGCTGGCGTAGGAGCGAAGTAGTAAACCAATCTGATCTTCCGTCACACCGCTGCTTGTTAATTTGGTATCATCTGGAACAAAGGCAATTTTGCTGATACCGGGTTTGAGGGATTTGGTCACATCGGTGACTCCTTTTTGGTTTTTGAGGTATGTGACTACTTTATCGGCGTAGGTATTAAGAGTTGCCAGATCATCGCCGAGTAGTTTTATTTGAATATCGGCTCCAGCTGGTGGTCCACCGCTGACTTCGGCAACTGTAATTGTTCCCTCTAAATAATTTTTATATTTGTCTCGAAGATCTTGAGCGATAGCTATGGATGATTTCGGACGTTTTTCTTTGGGAATAAGATCAAGAGTGATAAGAGAGGAACTGGGATTGGCAACAGTACCGAATCCCGGAAGTTGTGCGCCTGTCTCGGCAGTGACGGCGGTAACAAAAGGCACACTTCGCAACTGGTTCATAAGTATTAGGGCATGATTTTCGACATTATCGGCATTGGTACCGGGAGGCATTTCTAAGCTGATATAAAGAGTATCTTGATCTGCTTTAGGAAAAAATTCATTTTTAACCAAACCTAGTGGAACGAGCAGATAGGCAAAAAGAGCAAAGGAGATAACGATAATGAGTGTGTCTCTAACTCCATGTCGGGATTCGAGGATACGAAGAATGGTATTTTGGTAAACAGTTTGGATTCTTTGGGTACTTATTAATCCTTGAGCGAGTATTTTGCGGACTTTTGGGCTGATATTACTAAATGTTGAGTTTTGATTTATTTGCCTCTGGATATTTTGTATAAGAGTTAGTCTTTTTCGAAATAGATTATAAAGGAGAATATTGAAAAGAATAAGTATAACGGGCAGCAAAAAATTCTTGGGCAATAAGAAAATAAAGAGCGTATTAATAAGAATAAAGACTAATACTCCGGCTAATATAACTATGCGCCTCGGAATGCGGGGTTTGAGGACAAGGATAAGAAGCGGCAAAGTGACCATAACGGCAAAGAAGGTCGAGGAATACATGGTGGCGGTAACGACGATGGGGATAGATTTAATAAACTCACCGATGATGCCTGTGGTTATAAGAAGCGGTACGTAAGCCCAAACCGTGGTGACGGTGGTTGACCAGATGGGGACTATGAAATCGCGCCAGACCAAAAGGCCAGTTTCTCCTGGGGTAAATTTTTTGGTGCGATAGTAGGAGGTCATGGCCGAGACGATGACTATAGTATCATCAATGGATGTACCTAGTGCCAGTAGAAAAGCAAAGAGAGAGACGAAATTGATGGTCAGGCCAAAAAGAGTCATAAAAATTAGGCCAGATAAAAATGTCAAGGGAGTGGCAAAGGTGGCTAGGGCAGCCTGACGAAGTCCCAAAAAAATAAATAAGTCGATAAATACTAGTCCTAGAGTGGTAATAAAATTGGAAAATAGGTCCGTGTATTGTTTTTTGATCATGTCGCCAACATTTACTTGGGTGGTGAGAGTAAATTTCCCCCCCTGTTTTTTAATCGTATCATTGACCAGTTTTTGCACTAGGGTAGCCGTTTGATCGATATTGGTATTGGGTGTTTTAAATATAGAAAAGGTGACGGCTTGATGTGGAGGTTCCTTAGGACTTGCGATATATGATTTGATAATTTTGGTGGGGGAACGCTCAGAAATGGTGGCTATATCTCCAAGATGAATTATTTGACCTTGGGAGGGAAGCGAAATATTGCGAATATCATCAACAGATGTTATCGAGGGGTCGATGGTTAGGGAAAAAGATGAAGAGGAAGTATCCAGGGAGCCTGAGGGATAAGAGGCTGAAACGCGCTTGAGGGCCCCAGAGAGAAATGTAGGACTGAGACTATACTGGTTGGCTTTTTGGGGATTGACCAGGACAGTAATTTCCTGGGTATCATATCCACCCAAATTTACTTCTTTGACCTCGGGGAGTGTTTTTATAGTATCTTTGAGACTTTTGGCAAAACGCATAAGAGAAGCGGGATCATCTTTGGTCGAGAGCGCAAAAGTCCAGATCGGTTGGTTTTCAAAATCGATAGCGGTTACTTTGGGGGTTTGAGTGTTATCCGGTAATGTTACTGAGTTGATTTGGGATTGGACATCATCGCGAGCCTTATCTCGATTGGCGGTTGATAAAAACTGCATGGTTATCACCGAGACGTTATCTTGAGAAACTGAGGTGATGGTGTCCAATTGATCCATACCAATAAGCTGGTCTTCGAGTGGTTTGGTTATTAGTGACTCGATATCAGAAGGGTTGGCTCCGGGAAGGATTGTAGAAATAACTACTAAGGGAATTTTGACTTCCGGGTTAAGCCTTCGGGGAAGAGAAAGCATATCGGCCACCCCGAGGATAAATACGCTTATAACTAAAAGAGCCACAAGCCTAATATTAAAAATCCATTTAGCCGGAAGGCTATGCCAGAGTTTGGGATCAAATTTTAGATTTTCTAGATAGGAGCGAAATTTTTTCATTTGGAGATCTCGACTTTGTCGCCACTTATGACGGTGCGGTTTAATATAACGATATCTTTATCGGAAAGACCGGTAGTTACTTCGACATAGCGCCCAAAAATAGTTCCCAGTGTCACCTCACGGCTTTCTACTTTCCCATCTTTAACTACATAAAGATAGGCTTTATCCGGTGTTTGGTAGATGGCATCGATGGGGACAAAAGGATCTGCAGAGATGGTTTGGGGATAGCCAACGGGTATATCAACTGCGATGTAGGATTTATCGGTAAGCTGGGAAGCGTAATTATCTGGTAGAACATAGGTTATAGCATAAAGAATTCCTTGGACGGCATCCTTGGAAACATATAGTGGTTTAGCGTGAAGAGTAGTATTGCCAATATGAATTAAGCTGTCTTCTAGCCTAGAAATTCGAGAAGTAATTTCCCACGGGGCATAGACTGTTACTTTTACTGTTTGTCTGCCTTCGGAACTTATTACCGCCAGAGGTGTTCCGGGATTAACATTTTGGCCGACTTTGACAAAGACTTTCTGGATAGTACCGGCAAAGGGAGCTGAGGGATACATCATGGCTTCCATAACCTGGGCAATTTGCAGCTGAAGACGACTGGTATCCCGGCTTAGGTTTAAGGCCTTTTCCTGTAAATCGAGTTGTTTGAGGGTAATATCCCGGGCTTGATCGGGAATTTGGGCGGCAGATTTAGAAGAATCGGTTTGAAACTGGGAAGTTTTGAGGGCAGATTGGGTTTGGTTTAGTCCGGCTTGAACCTGGGCTTCAATTTGTTTGGTGGATACTATCATAGCATCATTCACGCCATTAACATTGTTGGCTTCAAGTGTGGCTATATTATTGGCGAGAGAATTGACGATATCCTGGTCCAAGTTAACGAGATTTTGGGTATCGTTTATAGCTTGTGAAGCGATATTTCGCAGTTGGTCGGCGCTGTCGGCGTTTTTGTTAGCCAAATCGCGCTGTTTATTTATAAGATCCTTCTGTGTATCAAAAGTATCAAGGATGTTTTTATATTGAGCCTCTGCTATTTGTCTAGAGAGTACGGCCGCATTACCGCCTTGGTAGTTGGTGGATAGATAGGTAATCCAGGTTCCACGGGCAATAGTTTGTCCTTCAGTAACGTAAATATTTTGAATAATACCCGGAGTTAAAGCCACAATTGGTATGACACCGCTTTTATCTATCTGGCCTTGGAAAGTTACTGTTGGGACAGAACCGATAGAGTAAACAGAGACAGGCTTGGCAGGCTGGAGAGTTTCGTTTTCTTTAGTTTTGGGTTTGGTAAGGATATTGCTGATAAGAATAGATATAAAAATGAGGGCAAGGAGTATATAAAAACTAGTTTTAGGCTTTTTATTGACAAAATAAAATAGCCTGCGGCTCCCTGTGGTAAGCCTTTGTTTAAGTATGATGAAAAGAGAACGAGCGGAATCACCCGTATTGAGCAAAAATTTACGAAGATTAGAAATGGTAGATAAGCTTCTCATAAGGCTCTAAAAATAAGATGTGTATTATAATTTATTTTATAGGTTTTGGCAACCATAAGGATATATTGTGAAGTGCTAATATATTGCTATATAATAGGTTCGAAATTAGATATCTAAAGATAAAGATATTATGTTTAAAACCATTATTGGTTTAATTGGCATAGTGCTTTTTTTAACAGGTTTAGCTCTGGGTAATAACTTACACAAAAGTGAGCTTCGGGCAGCAAAGCTTGATGACAAAAAGACAGCTTTTGCAGAAATTGGAAGTGATAGTCCACCATTTTGTTCCTGGGATGGGAAATTAACGGATCGGGTTATGGCAGAGAACAAATCGCAAGCAATAGTTATAGAAGTTTCAAATTCCGCAGAAAAGGAGTGTGAGTCGACGCTAACTCTTCGTGCACCTGGTTTTGACACCAGTCCTTCAAAAGAAGAACAAAAAATAAGTTTGCCCGCAAAAGGCAAAGGCTCGCTTTCATGGATTCTCACTCCCCGAAGGAGCGGTACATTTGAGATAGCGCTATCTGACGTTATAAATACCAAGATTTATGGAATCAGTGTAACAAATGTGTTTGGACTTAGTGCCTTGCAAGCAAAATTATTCTCTGGAGTTGGTACTCTTTTTGGACCGATGTTTACTATACCTTGGTGGTGGGATAAATGGAGTCAACGAAAACAGAAGCAAGATATTCAAAAAAATGAAAGCTAAAATAAAAGTATACTTTAAATACATAGAGTATGATAAAAAAATATAGTATGAAGCGTTACTTGCAAAAAACTTTTTTAGTCAATAGATATAATGTGATTGGTAGTATTTTGCTGTTGCCGTTTTTCCTACTTCTGGTATCTGATTTTATCGGTCGGGCTGTCCAAGCGGACTTTTCTCATCCTAACTTGTCGTTTTACAATTTTTTATCTGGTACAATTCTTTATCGCAGCTATAATGGGCAAGCTCCTTTACTTTGGATGACACTAGTATTTTCTCCAATTTTAGCCATAATTATAAATTTCATTCCAATTGTTTCTTCACTTACGAAGAAAAATGAGAAATTATTATTTAGCAAACTACTTTTTGCAAATCCTTTGGCGGTGGTTATCGTGGCAATGGGTTTTCTTTTTATTGTAATTGCCTTTGGGCATGATGTTATTCCCTGTTTTGTTTATCATCTAATTAGCAATGGTTTACAAAACTTGGGCAATACAATATCAGTCTGTAGAAATGCTTAATATACCGACAGACCAATAAATTTATCGTACTAACCTGCAATAGTAAATCTCCTCTTTTCTTTTTTAAAACACTTCTGATCCTATCTTACTTTAAGCGTTTTTTCAGATTGGGGGAGTAGAGTTGTTAACAGAAAGGAGGTGACAGAGAAATGAGATTTGAGAATTTAGGGAAGAAGGGCATGCTTGTTGCGGCAATTGCTATATCGGTACTTGTAGGTGCAGCAGGAGCGACGGTTTTGAAAGGTTCTCAAGTAAGCGCACAGACTTCTCCTATGGCGGTATCCAATCCGAATCCGAGTGGAAGTATAAACAGCGCGCCCAAAGGAACGTTTAAATCCAATGAAGATCCTGCTCATGAGGCGAGGGAAAGCGCTGATTGGGAAGCCAAGGAAAACGCCGGGCAAGCGCCTTGGATGAATAAATAAATCCTTCATATCGAGATCTCGTGAAAAATATATTTTGACAGCTCCCGATTCACCCCCGGGGGCTGTTTTTAGATTGAATTTGTTTATGAATATGAATATAATAATTATATGAAAGCGGCACAAATTAACAAATACGGAGGAAGTGAAGTCATAGTAATTAACAATAATGCCCAAGAGCCGTTGCTAAAGAATGGACAAGTGTTAGTTAAAGTTCATGCCGCGAGCCTCAATCCAGTAGATAGCGCAATTCGAGAGGGTTATTTAGAGAAGTTTTTGCCTCTTCCTTTTCCGATAACAATAGGGGGAGATTTCTCGGGGGTTATCCGAGATGTATCAGAAGGAGAAAGTGATTTAAAAGTAGGGGATGAGGTTTATGGGCAGGCAATTGTAGCCAATGGAGGTTCGGGGTCACTAGCAGAATATGTAGCAGCCAATACTTTAAACACTTCCATAAAACCTACTTTGACTGATTTTACTCAAGCGGCTTCACTTCCATTGG
>OBEQ011596410.1_pt1 | contig 14633 bp, 14 predicted proteins | sample 1670901 | NCBI WGS metagenome assembly OBEQ01 (sample SAMEA104232315, study PRJEB22302) | groundwater metagenome | biome: forest; feature: aquifer; material: groundwater | place: USA | collected 2011-08-07 | depth 5.4 m
CGATGAGAGCATAAAACCAGTTCTTAAATTGGCCGGGAAATGATTCCGTAATAAAGTCTACCGGAAACCATTTTTTCCATTCTTCTTTGTTTTTGAAGTACAAAGGTTCACCCTGATTGTTTTCTATAATTGTTGAGTAGGGAACAATACCCGCATCAAGCCATGGATTGCCCACATCATCTATCCGTTTTGTCTCCTTACCGCATTTCGAACACTTAATAATGACATCATCTATATATGGTTTGTGCGGCGTTTTCCCTTCAAACTGATCCCAGCCAGAAACTGCGCGGTTTTTTAACTCATCTTTTGATCCAAGGACCTCAAACGTTCCGCATTCTTTGCATTGATGTGCGAGTATTGTTTCGCGTGAACAACTGCATATTATTGATGGTGTTTTAGTTTTGCAGCTTGGGCACATGCGGATTGATACTTCTACTTGAATCATTTTTTCTCCTTTGTTTTTTAAGTCTTTTGCAACTCGTGCAATGCTTCTCATTTTGCCGCCGTAGTTTCCAATTGGAAATAATCCATGTACTGGTGGTTGCATTCGGCGTTCTTTTGATTTTTCTGGTCGGCCCATACTTGCTCCGATGTACATTCCCGCGCGATTTTTTATTTCAATTCCGCAAGTATCTTTTAATAATTCCAGAATTGGCTTGTCTTCTGCTTTGCTATAAGCTGCTTCGATTGTTGCGCTGGAAAGCTTCTCACTAATTTCAGTCATTCCTAATGGAAATAATAGGGCATCGAGTGATTCGTTTTCGATTATAATGTGGCCTTCAACAACTCGGTGTTCTGTTCCGAGATTTTCGAGGACTTCTTTTTGCGTTTTGTCAAGCGGAAGCTTTAGTTGAACTAAATTCGCCTCGCTTTTGATCAGCTTTCCATTTTGTCCGATCCATTTTGCAAGTTCGAGAATCTGTTGAACTGTGTGGTCGGTCCAGAATAAAGTGAACCGTGGAGCTAACGGAACGCCGTGTTGTTTAGCGTATTGAATCGCTTCGTCAAACGTTATCTCATCCGCTTGTTTTTTTGTAAGCATTACGTTTTTTTCAGCTAGTTGTTCTGTGTACCATTCACTGCACCATGAACTTGGAACAAGTGGGTGATTAGCTTTTGAAAAATCTCCGTAATTTACTAATAAGTCTCCAAGAAAAATCACTTTTTCAATTTCTGGAACTAATGTTTTAGCTTGTTCAAGTGTCTTCACTCGTACAACGTCCCCGTTTTTTAGCCGAATAAGTGGTCCGTCAATATCTTGGCACGGTGTTACGACGCATGCTTTTCCTGGCCTTTCGACTTTTACTTGTGTTCCAATTGCTGGAAAGTTACCAAGCACAGCCATTGTAGCGGGGTGAATTGCTTTAGCTGCTATTCCTGTAAATCGAGTTCGTCCATAGCGAAGCGTGAACCCTCCTTTTGTACTTGGGTAGCTGAAAATAGGCCTACCTGCTACAATATCTTTTAAGTATTTGTCATTTGGTTTAATGTCAACTTTTGAAGCGTCGCTCTTAGTTACTTTGATTAATTTTTCAACCCAACTCCAATCTGTTCCTGGGAATTTTTTCGCTATTTTCATTATCTTAGCTGCTTTAAGACAAACTCCTTCGCTCATCACAAGTACCATGCCACCGCGTACGCGGGTTGAGTCAACGTTTGGCACGTTTTTGTTAACATTAACTTCATATTCTTCTGTTGGCTCGCCGTCAATACAAACTGCACAACTACGTACAATGTGTCGAACCTCTTCTTCGCTTGGCGTGTACTGTCCAGCGCGGGTCTTAATACTGTATAAGTTAATTTCTTCAACGTAGCGATCAACTTCTACATCTATTGGCCGATAATTTGCAATTCCCATTTTTTGCCTGCAGTAATCTGCAAGAAGCAGCGTAAATGCTTGACCTGTTCCACCAGCTCCTCGAATTGGACCAGAGAAATAAACCGACACGAATTCGCTGTTATCCGAATTCTTTTTCAATTTGAGTCTAATGACTCCTTCAATCGGTGCACTGACTACTCCTTCAGTATAGAGGGCAAGTCCAGTGCGTACCGCTTGTTCTATTTTTATTTCTCGTTCGTCAACTGCATTACACAGTGTTTTAGCTGGCCATTTACCTTCTAGAATTTCGTCGACGATTTTGATAACTACACTTTCCCTATCTTTTTCAGTTGCAGTTAATTGTCTGATGTATTCGGCGATATGTGGTGGGCCAACTAAACCTTCAACTCGTCCAGCAACATCTTCAGCTGGAATTATCTCAACTGTTCGCTTTGGGTCAAGTCCCTTTAGCCGTGCTTGTGTTGCAACTGCGTAACAGTGATCGAACTTATCTTTTATCTCATCGAGGTACTTGCCGTAATTTTCAGAGTAAACTAAACTCATGGATTATTCGGACCTCCGAAGTTCAACACTTGTAAATTGTTTGACTTTAAATTGTAAATAGGAACTTGACACGGCGTTGGCTCATGACCTAGTTTAATTTGATAATCTGTTTTGCCTTGCCAGCAACCGCCGTTTATCACCATTATTCCGCGATAATTTGTATATCCATTTCGATGAATATCTCCGAAGTGAAATATGTCCGGCACGTTTTCTAAAAGCGTGTAATCTCGCTTCTCAGGCGCAAATGGAACATTGTCTCCATAAATTGGGTTTAACAAACGCCGCCGCAACATTTCCACCCCAACTTTTTCAGGGTTTAGATGCGCGTTTCGTAATTTTGGTAAGCTATTAATCATTGAGTACATCGACGCGCCGTGGTAAATCACGTGGTTAAATCCATGCACTTTTGCAAAAGAGGGGTTGCTAACAAAATGTAGATTTTTGTAACCATTAACCATTTTTACAAATTCATTTGCAATGCGAGGTTGAGGGAGCGCGCTTCGAACCGCGTCGTGATTACCTGGAGCAACTAGCACTTCAATGTGTTCTGGAATCATTTTGAGGTATTCGCATAGCATTTCGTACTGCGTGTAGATGTCTTTTGAAACTAGTTCTTTTTCTTGGTCTGGATAAACTCCAATTCCGTCAACTAAATCGCCTGCAATTGAGATGTACTTAACTTTTCCAGCTATTTGTTGTTCTTCTTCGGTTCCTTGGCCGTTGAGAAAATTGATGAATTTCATGAAGCTATCTTTTTGAAACAATCTACTTCCGACGTGAATATCTGAAATGCACACGATTGAAACGTCTTCGTCAGTTGTTTTTTTAATCGGCGCAACAGGCACCTCTGGCCAAATGATATCTTTTACAATAAATAGTTCTTCTGCGCAGCTCCCGTCAATTGCAACGACTTCGTCGAGTATAATCTCGTCAGCTTTGTCGCGACACGGTGATCCCTTCATAACTAAACACTTGATGCTCCCTTCTTCGTCTTCGAGTTCTATAATCACGTGGCCGTTTTTTGTAACTTGTTTGTCAAACACCATTCCAATTATGCGTGCTGTTCTTCCTTTTGAAAAACCTTTGACGCTTGACACTGCAATTATGGGCAATTCACTTACTCGACCCTTCATTACTCCCCTGAGTCTGCGGAATCGGTCTCGAAATAGGCCTACAAATTCTTCTAGTGTTCCAGTACACCTGCTTTTTCCGCTTATGTCAAGCTCTTCGTTTATCTCTAATTGACTTGCCACTTCTGCATTCATTGGCTTAAAATCAGTTCGCACCACTTCTACCTTGGGTACTTTTTCACTAGTTTCAATAGAAGAAATTATCTCATCGCACAGCTGTTCGTTTACGACAAAAACGTTAGCTTCGCTGCACTTTTGAATAACTTTTAACGCTTTTTCAACTGGTAGGCTAGCGACTTTTTCAAGCGCTACTGAAGAAAATAACAGCTTTTTTTCTTTTGCTAATAGAAGCACAGCTTCTCTAGTGTTAGAACTAGGATCCACTTTTTACCCACCACTTTTTCGGATTTATTAATCATCCCCGCATATGCAGAGAAAAATCCACAACTATAACATAGTAAAGCAAGTGAAGTGTTTTTAATGTGTTGGGCTAAAAAGTCGGTGTTTTTAGAATTAGCGCCATCGGCGGTTTACAGTGTCTTTTCTTTTAGTATTTCCAATTCACTTAACAAGTTCCAGATTGTTGTTCGTGCATGCATTGGCATGTTTATGTCATTTACAATTTCTTCCAGTGCGTGGATTGAGTTTGTTAAAACCGTATTAGAGTCTTTTGCTTCTGTTAGTTTAGTTTTTGACTTTATGATTGAAGCGCGTACGTTTTTTGGAATTGAAGTGTCTTCAGAAAGAGTTTCAAGTATATCTACAATTGGCTGAAAATCTTCTCTTGTAACGTCTTCACTCGCCATTTTTAATTGTTCACAACTTGACTTGTTTTTTTGTTCTGAAATAATTTTGTACGTTGATGTTATTTTAAACCCGTGGTTTCACACCTTACGTGTTTTAAGGTTATGCTGTACCTAAGAAAAAAAGAGCGAGCCCGCCGCGATTGTCACCGCAAGGTGGCAAGTCAAAATGACTTGTCATTTTGCAGATTTGAACGCGGGACCTATTGCTTACCGTGCCTTTTTCTTTAGAAAAGAAAAAGGCCAGATGTGGCCAAAAAGAAACCACAGCGGACTTACTTTTAATCTAAAGAAATGGCTTAGGAGGCAATCGCTCTATTTACCCAAAACCACTTTTTCTATCTTTAAAGATACAAAAATCTTTCAGTTCTTTTTAGGACTGAAAGACCTTTTTCTTCGTTAAGAAAAAGGGCTTTCCCGGGCTGAGCTACGGGCCCTTTTTGAATTTTGTGACTTTTGTTGTTTAAATGCTTGTATCACGTTGTTTTTTATTTGGGGTTTGTGTTATTTCTCTTGAATTATGTTGTCTTCGTTTACTGGTTTAGTTGAGGCGGGTGCGTCTGTTGTTGTTGGTAATGCATCGCATTTACCTCTTACTGAATTTGGAATTGTGCTTTTAGTTGCTTTAATTCTTGGTTTAATTTTGTCTCGTTTTGGCATTTCGTCTTCGGTTGGTTTTATTTTAACGGGGGTATTTTTAGGCCATCAGGGTTTGAATCTGATTTCTGAATCTGGAATATCCGTTGGACTTGGAGAGATTGGACTAGTTGCGATTTTGTTCTATTTAGGTTTAGAAGTTAATATTCGAAAGTTTAAGGAAACCGGCGGCATCGCGCTTGTGCTTGCTTTTGTTGAAATGGCTGGTGCTTTTGCAGTTGGTTTCCTTGTTGCTAAGTTGTTTGGTTTTGGTGACGTTGAGTCGCTTATTTTAGGTTCAATGTTAGTTGCTGCTAGTACTGTTGAAGCGGTTAAGTTTATTTTAGAAAAGAATATTTTGCATTCACTTGAGTCTAGAATCGCGATTTCGATTCTAATCGTACAAGATATTTTTGCTGTATTGCTAGTTGTTTTTCTTTCAACTTTAGCTTCTAATCAGTCGTTTAACTTAGCTGCGCTTAATGCGTTGATTTTCATAGTCGCGATGTTATTCGTTGTTGGCAAAGTCTCTAGGCCGTTGTTAGATTTGCTTGACTCGTGGGGTCACCAAGACAAGATGTTTCTATTTGCTCTTGGAATTGGAATAGTTGTTGCATTTGTCGGCGTGTTTCTTGGCTTATCTGCAATTCTCGGTGCGTACTTTGCCGGATTTGCGCTTGCAGAAACTGGTTACGCTGACCGAATAAAAAGAGAACTTGGCTTTCTACGTGAATTATTCTTGCTATTCTTCTTCGTTAGCTTTGGAGCAAAAGTACTACTCCCAACTAGTTTGAGTTTAATCGTGTTCATCCTAGCGCTTGTGTTGATCTATTGCTTTGTAAAAATCTTATCGTACGGCTTATTCGGAACTGCAATTGGGCTTAACATTCCAAGTTCAGTTGCCATCGGCGCAATAATGATTCCAATTGGCGAATTTGGCATTTTAATCGCAACAATAGCTGGCGGGCTTAATGCAAAGAATTGCGTAGCTGCTGGAAATTGTTTAATCTCAGATCCAAATGGATTACTCTCAATTGCATTTGCCCTTGCAATTTTAACAACTATAATCGGGCCATTTATTTTCAAACGAGTTGACATTGCCGCTGCGCTGCTGCTCAAATTGTATCCAATTAAAGTTAGGCAACGAGTTGCACTTGTTGGTGATGAAATTCACGGCTTAGAAAATTTACTAGTAACTAGCGCGTTCCAAAACCAAGTTGCAGTTTTGCTAAAAGATATAATTTCCAACTTAGTGATCGCAACTTCAGTTGTCTACCTAGCGTTTATTCTACGTCAAGAGATTACGTTTAGCTTTTTGCACTTTTTGCCAACTGAATTGTCTCTTTCAATGTTGCTACTTCCTCTGATAATTTGGCCTCTATTCAATTTTGCTAAATACCTTAAAGCGCTTGTGCGGTTAATTGAATTGTCAATATTTTCACTGGCATTTAAACCATCTAAAGCGTTGTCAAACACTAGGTCACTTGCTTTTGATTTAGTAGCAGGATTTTTAATGATCTTGCTTGGTTTAGTTGCAACTTTTCTCCTCTACTCAAATTACCCGCAAATATTGCTTGCTATAATCGTTCCAGCTACTTACACTGTTTTAGCAGTCATGCACTTCGGTAAATCTTTCCATGCTTTAATCAGCAACTATTCTACGCTTGAGCCGAAGAAAGCTAAACTTGCTAAATAAAGCGTATTTTAACAATTACGCTATTAACTATTCTTAACAGGTGTTTTACAAAAATGGCGACTACTCCAGAGTTAGATGCTTTGAACAAAAAAGTCAACGAGCTTATTGACGCAGTTGAAGAAATGCAAAAAAACCAAAAAGAAACAACAGAAGCAATAGCAATGTTAACTGATGAATTAATCAAACTGCAACGGATAGTTAAAGACGCTGCTGAAAGGTGAACTTCATTTTACAATGCCACTACGTTCAACTGTAAAGAAACGCATTCGTGTTCCTGCTTTCCGTGCCAGTGTTAATTCAAAGCACTTTTCGTTTACTTACCATGACGGTTGGAAGTATGCAGATCCAGTTAAACCGATTGAAAATCCAATTGATGCTTTAGATTCAGATTTTACTCATTTTGTACTTCACGATGCTAAAGGGAATCCGAGGTTCATGATTCACCATTGGGCTAATTCTAATGGAAATGTAAATATCTATGGCCTTCAACGTATACGCACACAATATCGCAAAAATCGTAATGGCACTTGGCGTTGGGACGCTGAAAAAGAAACTGAAAAAAGCAAACAATTTCAACGGAAACTCGGCATGCACCCTTCAGAATTTTTACTATCGGAATTCCTCCACCGGTACCGCAAATTTATTTTAGCCGGTGCGCGGATTAGATTGGTTCTTCCCACGGGAACCGATTATTATGGTCACGAACTTGCCCGCGTAAATTCCGCTCCGTTAATCGAACGATTTTTCAAAAAATCCCCAGTTAGTGTTGATAGTAAAGTTGCAGAAGAAGCTGTTTATGAATTGAGCTTGAATAAAAGAAGAGTTAGGGAAATACTTGGGCTTGACCAAAAACCGAAACTAGGCGCTTAAATTCAGAACTTTAAGCACAAACGCTTCAGCGTTTATGTTTCAGTTTTTTTAATTTTTTTTATTCTACAAATAAAATCTTTGAGAATTTTTATTTGTACTCAGCCGCTATCAACGTCATCATGAATCAGAGGTTGTTCAGAGTCATCACAGTGATAATAATGAGGATAAATTCGATTTATCTAAGTTGTGATGAGGGGCGCATTTGCTGTTTTATTTGAACTGCTGCGCGAACTGCTTGTCTAGAGTAGTCATCTGCACGTTTTTCAGCTTGTTGCTTGGTTTGGCGCGGTCCGCTTATTCCCCAGCCAACTGGTTTGCCATACTTTAACACTACTTGGCTGATTCCGCGCGTTGCTACATCTGCAACAACTATATCGTGGTGAGTCTCGCCTTGTAAAATTGCGCCTACGACGACAACTGCGTCGATGTTCTTTTGGCGTAGTAGGTAATCTGCTGCAAGTGGAACATCTAGCACGCCATGGACATAAAACTTTCGCTTAACTATGCATTTTAGTTTTTTCGCTTCACTTTCAGCTGCTTTTTCCATTTTAGAAGTAATATCTCGGTTATACTCTGCTACAACTATGCCTAATTTGATCATTTTACGCCACCAACGTTATTTCTACCTTGCCGTAATCCAGTTCCAGCTCGCGGGGTTAATGCCGTTTGTCCAGTGAGCAACGCTATTGCGTTTAAAGCATGTTTTTCAGCTCGATCAATAGTGATTTGTTTAACTTTCTTCTCATTTTTGTCTTCATCTTCGTGAACAAAAACTTCTAAAATGTGTCGGCGAGTGATTAGCTGAACTTGTTGAATTGCAGTTGACGCTTCATGGCCACAAACTTTGTCGATCGGCATTTTGCCAACCCAGCCAAGCGCAATTACAATATCGCAACCTTGGTCAAATAAACGCAAGCACGCCACTGGCAAATCCTTCACGCCAGGTACAGTGTAACGTACAATGCGCGAGCTCGGCAAATTTTTCTTTAAAACTTTAATCGCAGCTGACGCCATGTCAACGCGTGAAAACGTAGTGTCGCAAATCCCAATAGTGTACATAATAATCACTTAATCAAAAGGGGTTTAAGTCACTTTCCAATGTCCACTAACGTATTTATTGCGTAGTTGTGTTGAATGTGTTTATGGATGCATGGGAAAAAGCACTGGCAAAATTTATTGAACCATGGAAAAAACGCGTAGATGTTGAAGGAGTATTAGTTGCAGGTAGCTACGTGTGGGGTGTGCCAACAAAATATTCTGACATTGATGTGCATATTGTGCTTTCAGATAAAGTAAATTGGCGCGAACGAGGCAATAAAGTCGTTGACGGTTTTCTAGTTGAATATTTCGCTAACCCGCCAAAACAAATTAAGCGCTACATGCAAGAGAACTATAAAAGTGGAAAGAGAACGGACGCGATGATGTTTTCAAAAGGAAAGATTTTGTTTGACAAGCGAGGTGAAGTAAAAAAGTTGCGTCAATTTGCAAATAGTGAAATGAAGCGAAAGTTCATAAAACTCCGCGGCACAGAGCTTGAACTTGCAAAGTATGCTCTTTGGGATCACTTGGATAATTTGAATGACTTAGCAGACCAGAAATCACCTGGCTTTAACTTGCTTTACAATTTGCTTCTTGAAAAAGTAATTTACACTTACGCTAGATATGCTGGTGTTGACGTTGGTTCGCCAGCTAAATTGCATAAGTTTTTCACCAGCGAGAAGTTCAGAAAAGCTTATGGAATCAATGCCTTTCCAGATAAGAAATTTATTAAATTGCTTTTAGTTTGCCTCAATCAAAGTGGCCCAGGCGCGTTTAAAGCAATTGAAAAACTAACGCTACGCGTATTCAAAAAAACAGGTGGCCTCAAAATCGACGGCTGGAAAGTAAAAACCCCGCTTAAACTAAACTAACTTTAGTTTTACGGGACACCCGTTTCGTAACTTCAGTTTCTTGCGTAAGTTATGCTTCGACAGTATTTCAACCACATTTGCCGAGTGTGTTGTTTTATCCGGAATAATCAAAAAACAGTTTAATTTATTCAACTTAATCGCAAAGCACGTCGCGCCTCCTTTGCCGTTTCTTCCAGTAATTCGAATCGCTTTTCCTTTTACCAACGCTTTCTTCACTTTCGGCTCAACGCGTAAGTTCAACGTTCCCGGAAACGGCTTAAAGCCAAGCTTTTTCACGAACTGCTTTGAATAAAATGGCATAGCTACAAACAGCTGTGCTTTTCCAAGCCCGCCAGTGACTTTTCCAATGAAATGCTTTGTTTTTTCCATAGTATTAAAAACAAGCATTTTCCTCTTTAATACAGTGATTAAAAGTGGTAGTTGGTTTACTTCATCAATAGAACAGAAACACAACCTCTACTTTGCACAACTTCTTCTCAACACGCGTTCGATATTTTAACCTCTAGCGCTTACCATACGTACAAGCATTAAATCTATGGCTGGGGTAGTATAGTTTGGTCCAGTATGGGGGACTGTGGATCCCTTGACCCGAGTTCAAATCTCGGCCCCGGCCCTTAGCCATACTTTTCTTCTTTTGCGAAAAGAAGAAAAGTCAGGCGTGTCAAAAGAAGAAAATTATAAAAAATACGTGAAATATTAAAATGAAAGAAAAAGAAATTGGAAATGAAAAGTTGGAAGATTCTTCTCTAGCTGCGCCGCGAGGCACGCGTGATTTTCTTTTTGAAGAAAAAATTCTCCGCGACGAAGTGACGCAAGTGCTAAAGTCCACTTTTGAACTCTATGGCTTCAATGCATTTGAAACGCCTGCGTTTGAAAAATGGGAAGTACTTTCCAGCAAATATGCCGGTGGAGCTGAAATTCTAAAAGAGACATATAAGTTCCAAGACCAAGGCAAACGCGAGCTTGGCTTACGCTACGACTTAACTGTTCCGTTATGTCGGGTAATTGCGGCTAACTCCTCGTTGCCTTTGCCGATTAAACGCTATGCAATCGGAAGTGTGTTCCGCGACGGTCCACTTAAATTAGGTAGATATCGCGAATTTGTACAATGTGACGTCGACATAGTCGGAAGCAAAACTGGCTTAGCAGACGCAGAAATAGTTTCACTTACTTGCGATGCGTTTAACGCCCTCGGAATTGACTACGTTGTAAAAGTAAACAACCGCAAGTTACTCGAAGGCTTACTTGAAGTTCTTGGCGTAGAAGCGGATAAACTTGAAACAGTTATTTTAACAATTGATAAACTTGCAAAGATAGGCCGCGAAGGAGTTCAAAAAGAGTTAGTTGAAAAAAGATTTTCAATTCCAATTGCGAAAAAAATCTTGGATGTAATACTTGAATTAAGCGAATTGCCAGCCGATCAAATGTTTTTAAAATGCGAAAAAATAATCGGACAAAACGCCAAAGCTAAACAAGGCTTAACTGAAATGAAAGAAGTTTTTGACTTCCTCGACAGCTTTGGCAAATCTGACAAGGTAACTCTCGATATTTCACTTGCGCGTGGGCTAGCGTATTATACTGGGCTTGTTGTTGAAGCATTTGCAAAAAATAGTGAAGTGAAGTCAAGCATCGCTGGCGGTGGCAGGTACGATGAGTTAATCGGTAAATTTGCTAACCGTGAAGCAATTCCGGCTGTTGGAATTTCTTTTGGCCTTGATACAATAAATGAAGTGCTAAAATTACAAGGCGAACGCGTGAAGCGCAAAACCTTAGTCGACGTTTACGTTATTCCGATTAAAACTATTCCGCAGTGCATTTCCATTGCAAACCAACTACGCTCTGCGGGCATTAGAACTGCTATTGACTTAATGGGTCGTTCAATTTCAAAGAACCTCGAATACGCTGGCAAACAAGGGATAAAGTATGCCGCAATAGTTGGGCCAAAAGAAGCAGAAGCTAAAAAGCTAACACTGCGCAACCTAGAAACAGGCGAAGAAAAACTTGTAACTCTAGCCGATGCAATTGAGCAAGTGTCTGCAAAATGAACTTATTTGCTCCGCCGTATAATTCAGCTTTATTCAAGCGCCACGTTTTATTCTATCTATTAATTCAAGTAGTGATTTGGATAAAAGTAGCTATTTTTTACTCGCTTTACGGCCACGGCATCGTATTTGGAACATTTGCACCTCCAAACTTAGAATTCCTTACCGTTTTTCCATTTAACTTCGACTGGATTTTTCACCAAACAATGCACTTACTCATATTTTTTGCATTGTTCTTATTCGCTAGGCGAGTGAAAGAGCCGGATAATTTTCAACTAACGATATTTTTTGCTATTGCAATTTTTCTACACAACGTAAGTTACTGGCTAACTGCTGTTTTTTCGAACTTATCTTCACTAGTTATCGACGCAGCTAGTGACTTCGCCTTACTTTTCATTTTATTCTACTTAATGCGCGTTGCCATAAGCATACCTCAGTTGTTTTTCCTTACTAAATTCGCAAAGGATTAAAAATTTCAATTGATTTTAACTCTAGATGTTTAACTTCTTCCAAAGGTTTCAGAATTTTCAAAAAGCTCAGCGCCAGCAATTGTTGCAATCGCAGTCTCCTCAACTTGTTCAGCCAATTCAGCGAATTGAGTCAACGCATCAACTACAACTCGGTGACAATGCGGTTGTTTTTACTCTGCGTAAATCGCCTAAAGCTCGCAATTTACGGTTAAGTATTTCTCCCGAGCGTGGTTTACTTGTTACAACTCCGCTTCGTTGTAGTGAAAAACGCGCTTTGCAATTTGTTGAACAAAATGTTACTTGGATAGCAAAGCAATTAGCAAAACAGTCACAAAAGCCGAACTACAAGTTTAACTTCTTGGACGGAACTGCAAAGTACCTTGGTGAAGATTGCCAAATTGTTGTGTCAATTGGTTTGCGCGACTACGCTTCTTTAGCTGACGGTAAATTTTCTCTAAACGTACGGCAACGCGAGGAGAAGAACTGCCGCCGCGCTTTAACTGGCTTCTACAAGCGTGAAGCAAGAAAGTTATTCGAACAACGAGTTGCAATACACGCAGCTGCTTTGAATGTAGCCGCACAGCGAATTGCTATTCGTGGCCAAACAACGAAATGGGGCAGCTGCTCGCACCGCGGTAACTTGAACTTCAACTGGAAACTAGCAATGGCGCCGTTGCATGTGATCGATTATTTGGTCATCCACGAGCTTTCGCACTTAAAGCACTTTAATCACAGTAAACAATTTTGGGCTACTGTTGAACAGTTCTGTCCTGGTTACAATTTATGCGAAGAGTGGCTTAAACAAAATTCGGCACTGCTCTCGTTTTAGATGCATATAGTTAAATGCATGGAATTTCTATTTTTAGCATGTCGACTATTCAAACTTATCCGCTTGAACGCGTTAAAATCCTGAAGAAATGGATCGCAAGTATGTTTGGTTTGACAATTTTATTCGTCATAATTGCTGTAGTTTCTGCTCTTGCTTTTAGCGCTAACTTATGGGCGATTAGTTCGGTTTGTATTTTATTATTGTTACTTCTTGCTATTTGGCAAGCTTGGTACGAGAACGCGTATTACAAGAATTACTTTTACGATTTTCAGCCAAAACAAATGGTGATCCGCAAAGGGGTTATTACGTCGCGCGAAACAACGCTTCCTTATACAAAGATCCAAGACGTTTACATGGATCAAGATCTTCTTGATCGAATTTTTGGATTATGGGACGTCCACGTGTCAACTCCAACAGTTACTTCCGGAGTAGAGGCGCACCTCGACGGCGTTAACCGCAAAAACGCAGTTGCGTTGCGCGACGCTATTTTGAAACAAATGCACGGCAAAAAGGGGCGTTAAACCGCATGGCAGAAACTTTAAAGCCAAGTTTTAAATTCTTCTTATTTGAAAGCCTCTTTTCTGGTGGTTTGTCAGCTTTTTTCTTATTTTTCTTCGTGTTTATATCTTGGCTAGCGTTTTTCCAAACAAGTGGTCTAGCAGTTTTACTTCTGTTATTGTTAGCTGCTGGCGTAGTTGTAATTATCGCTTCTTGGTACTGGGCTAAACTTTACTGGAATAGCTGTTCAATTACATTTGACAAAGATTCAGTCACGATCCGCCATGGCGTTATCCGTAAATCAATCTCCACGTTTTCTTACAAAGAAATTGAACAAGTTGACACTGGACAAGATTTGTTTTCGGCAATTTTCAGTGTTTCTGCACTTAACCTTTATACTATGTCTTTGCAATCGGCTATAGCCGGACAGATTCGAGGCTTCTCTGAAAAAGACGCTCAATACATTAAACGTATTGTGTTGGCAAACAAAAGTTCTAAGTCAAGTAAATCTGCGTCGTCTGCATTATCAGCAAAATCTAGCGCCATGCCAAACGCTTCAACTGTTCAACGAGCCGAAAAAGTGCTTACTGCTGCGGTGATTAATTATAAAAAATATGGCCAAGGTATTTGGGCAATTATTGGCTTTATTTTACTAATCGACTTGTTGGCTATTGTATATTTATTAATTTCAGGAGCAGGCGAAGCTATTATTCTAGTTGTTTTCTACGGTGTTTTCATAATTCCGTTTATATTTTTAGTTCATTTAATGCAAGTTACGACAACTAAATTTCAAATACGTTCAAATGAAGCGATTGTTTCATACTCGGTACTGGTTTCAAATTCTCAAGCGTCTATGCCTTTTGCTTCAATTCAAGACGTTACAGTTTCGCAAGGCTTGTTTGAACGATTACTTGGGTTATGGAGTTTAAAGGTACAAACTGGACGCAGGACAACATATTCTAAAGAAAACGCACAAACGGTTACTAGCGTACCTGCACTTTCGCTAGAAGAAGCTAATCGACTGAAAAATATTCTCTTGAATAAAATGCACTCTGCTTAAATGAGAAACAAGTTGTTAGCTACTATGCACTAGCCACTGCTATTAGTACTTTTTGTAATTATTAAAAAAATAAGAAGAGTAGGAGAACGTTTTTCCAGCAATCAAAATTAGGGTTGGGGTGATCCTCTGGTTTAACGTTCTCCAGGTGCTTCATCGAGTCGAAGACGCAATTTCTCGTCTTACGATCTATGCACCTTTTTTGTGGGGGTGTGTTTGGTGGGCACAATAACGCGTTTCGTTTTTTGTGCTTTACGCGGGGTTTAGTCGCGTCTCGACACGCATAATGCGTGGGACATCGGTTCTCTA
>OBEQ012381621.1_pt1 | contig 14633 bp, 14 predicted proteins | sample 1670901 | NCBI WGS metagenome assembly OBEQ01 (sample SAMEA104232315, study PRJEB22302) | groundwater metagenome | biome: forest; feature: aquifer; material: groundwater | place: USA | collected 2011-08-07 | depth 5.4 m
GGAGCCGGTCGACGCCGAGGAGGAGCGCCGGCGGGTGGTGCCGGTGGTGCAGCGGCTCGCCGAGGCCGGGTTGACGGTGAGCGTTGACACCATGAAGGCGTCCGTAGCCGCGGCGGCGCTCGACGCAGGCGCGGTGATCGTCAACGACGTCTCGGCCGGCCGGCACGACCCGGCGATGCTCGGCGTCGTGGCCGGCGCCGGCGCCGGCTACGTGGCCATGCACATGCAGGGCGATCCGCGCACGATGCAGGCGGCACCGCGCTATCACGACGTGGTCACCGACGTCGGCGACTTCCTGGTGGCCCGGCTCGATGCGGCTCGCGTGGCCGGCATCGCCGACGAGTCGCTCATGGCCGACCCCGGGATCGGCTTCGGCAAGACGGTGCGCCACAACCTCGATCTGCTCACGGGCCTGCCCTCCTTGGTCGCGCGCGTGGGCGTCCCCGTGCTGATCGGGTCGTCACGCAAGTCGTTCGTCGGCGCCGTGCTCGACGTATCGGCGGATGAGCGTGAGGAGGGGACCCTCGCCACGATCGCATGGTCGCTCGATCACGGCGCGGCCATGGTCCGGGTGCACGACGCTCGCAGCGCGGTGCGGGTCGCGCAGCTCCTCCACGCTCTCGCACGGGCCACGCCCGAGGGGGTCGCCGCGTGAAGGGGCGGTGGGCACAGGGCCTGGAGCCGCGGTACTTCTGCTGGGTCGTGAAGGACCGCCTGGCCGGCTCCGAGCGCCCGGGTGGCTTCGCGCGCAACCACCGGAAGGTGCGCCGCCAGGAAGAGCTCATCTGGCTCGCCGGGCACGGCTTCACGCACGTGCTGTCGCTGCTCGACTCGCCCCACAACCTCCACGCCTACGACGAGGCCGGGCTCGCCTACGAGCACGTGCCGTTCGGGCGCCACGACGAGCTGGCCGCGCGGCTCGCAGAGATCTACGGCACGATCGCGCGCTGGCTCGACGATCCGTCCGAGCGGGTGTTGGTGCACCACGAGGAGTTCGGTGATCGCCTCGTGGGTGTGCTCGCGGGCTACCTCATCTACTCGGGTCTCGTCGGCGAGGGCCCGCACGCCGTCCTCGTGCTCGAGAAGCAGACCGGCCGCCAGCTCGGCTCCGTGGGTCGCGAGATCGTGGCCGTCACGATCGACGAAGGGCTCCGGCGCACGCGCGAGCCCCGCGCGTGAGCGCGGGAGACCGCATCGTGATCGCGGGCCTCCGTGCGCTCGGCGTGCACGGCGCGCTACCCGAGGAGCAGGCGCGGCCCCAGCCGTTCGAGGTCGACGTCGAGCTGACCGTCGACCTGGCTCCTGCCGGAGAGAGCGACGCGCTCGACGACACCGTCGACTACTCCGCGGTCGCCGAGGCGATCAGCCGCGTGGTCGCGTCCGAGCGCTACCAGCTCCTCGAGCGTCTCGCGTCGCGCATCGGCGAGGTGTGCTGCGCCGATCCGCGCGTCACCGCGGTCACGGTGACCGTTCGCAAGCTCAACGCGCCGGTGCGGGCGATGATCGACCACGTCGCCGTGCGGATCGAGCGCTGAGCGACGAGCACGATGCGAGCATCGCGCCGGGCCTATCTCGGGCTCGGCTCCAACCTCGGCGACCGGGCCGCCCACCTCCAGGCCGCTGTGGACGGGCTGGCGGCCGCGGCCGGCGTGAAGGTCGTGGCCGTCTCACCGGTCTACGAGAGCGAGCCGGTCGGCGGGCCTCCCCAGCCCGACTACCTGAACGCGGTCGTGGCCGTCGACACGGAGCTCGATGCCCGTGGGCTGCTCCGGATCGCCCGGGCCCTCGAGGTGGCCGCGAGCCGGGTACGGGGCGAGCGGTGGGGCCCGCGCACCCTCGACGTGGACGTCCTGCTCGTGGGTGGGGAGCGCATCGACGAGCCCGACCTCGTCGTGCCGCACGCCCGGCTGCGTGAGCGGGCCTTCGTGCTGGTGCCCCTGGCCGATCTGGCGGCCGCGGGGGCGGGGCCCGAGCTGACGGGGCCCGAGCTGACGGGGCCCGAGCTGACGGGGCTCAGGCGGACCGAGGTAACATTGAGGGTTCCCGAGAGCCCGTAGTCCGGCACCCGATCCGGGGCTGGAACGAGAGGTTCCCGCCGTTGAAGCGCAGCGACGTGCCCACGAGACTGGCACCGAGGCTGGCACCGAGGCTGGCCCTGGTCGGGCCGGGTCGGGCCGGCACCACACTCGCGCTGGCATTCGTCGCGCGCGGCCATGAGGCGACCGCGGTCGCGGGCCGAGCTCCTGACGCGCGTGCCACGGTCGAGGTCGCGGCCCGTCTCGGCGCGCGGCCGGCCGCGCTCGAGGATGCCGGGCGCGACGCCGACCTCGTGATCGTGGCCCCGCCCGACGCGGCGGTGGCCCACGCCGCGTGCGCGATGGTGCCGTCGCTTCGTCCCGGCGCGCTCGTCGTGCACCTGGCCGGGTCTCTCGGGCTCGACGCCTTCGCCGCCGCCGCCCGGCTCCGGCCCGACGTGCGCTTCGGCGCGCTTCACCCGCTCGTCTCGATCCCCTCGCCCGATATCGGGCTCGCGCGCCTACCCGGCGCGTGGTGCGCCATCGCCGGCGATCCCGACGTGATCGAGCTCGCGCGCGAGCTCACGATGCAGCCCTTCTCGGTCGTCGACGCGGATCGAGCCCGCTACCACGCAGCCGCGGCCGTCGCCGCCAACCACCTGGTCGCGCTCCTCGGGCAGGTCGAGCGTCTCGCGGTGGCGGCCGGCGTGCCGTTCGAGGCGTTTCTTCCCCTCGTGCGCTCGGCGGTCGACAACACCGCCTCGCTCGGCCCCGCGGCCGCGCTGACGGGCCCGGTCGCCCGCGGCGACGCCGCGACCGTCGAGGCGCACCTCCACGCCCTCCCACCGGGCGAGGACGCCACGTACCGGGCCCTGGCCACCGAGGCCCTGCGCCTCGCCGCGCACGGTGAGCCCGCCGTCCGGGCCCTGCTCGAGCCCGCGGAGCGGGTCCGGTGATCACCGTCGAGCGGATCACCGAGATGCGCGAGGCCTGCGAGCGCGTCCGCCACTGTGGCGGCACCGTCGGGCTCGTTCCCACGATGGGCTTCTTCCACGAGGGCCACCGCTCACTCATGCGCGCGGCACGCGCCGCGCACGACCTCGTCGTCGTCACGGTGTTCGTCAACCCGCTCCAGTTCGGGCCGGCCGAGGACCTCGACGGCTACCCGCGTGACCTGACCGGCGACGCTGCCGTGGCGAAGGCCGAGGGCGTCGACGTGCTCTTCGCTCCGAGCGTCGCCGAGATGTATCCCGAGCCGATCCGCACGACGGTGCACGTCGACGGATTGACGAGCGGCCTCTGCGGCGCGGCACGCTCCACACATTTCGACGGCGTCACCACTGTCGTCGCGAAGCTGTTCTCGATCGTCGGCCCGTGCACGGCCTACTTCGGCCGCAAGGACGCGCAGCAGCTCGCGGTGGTGCGACGCATGGCCGTCGACCTCGACCTCCCGGTCCGTGTGGTGGGCTGTCCGCTCGTGCGGGAGGCCGACGGCCTCGCGATGTCGAGCCGCAACGCGTACCTGTCGGTCGGGCAGCGTGCGGCCGCCACCGTGCTCTGGCGCGCGCTGCGGGCCGCCGCCGGCCGCGTCGAGGCCGGGGAGCGTTCGGCCGCCGCGGTCGCCGACACCATCCGGGCGACGGTCACGGCCGAGCCGCTCATGGCCCTCGAGTACGTCGAGGTGCGCGAGGCCGGGAGCCTCGAGCGGCTCGAGCAGCTGGAGGGCGAGGTGTTGGTGGCGGTGGCCGCCCGGGTGGGCCCGGCGCGCCTGATCGACAACATGACCGTATTGATCAGAGATGGTGGGGTAGCGATCGACCTCGGGGTCGGTGCCCCCGCTGCGAGCCAGGAAAGCGAGGCGCCGTGCGTCGCCTGATGATGAAGTCCAAGATCCACCGGGCCACCGTGACCGGCGCGGACCTTGACTACGTGGGCTCCATCACGCTCGATCCCGAGCTCATGCGCCGGGCCGACATCCTCGAGTACGAGCAGGTGCACGTGCTCGACGTCGACAACGGCGCCCGTTTCGAGACGTACGCGATCTCGGGTAGATCCGGTGACGTGGTCGTGAACGGCGCCGCGGCCAGGCTCGTCCACACGGGCGACCGGGTCATCGTGATCACCTACGCCGACTACGACGAGGTCGAGCTGGAGGAGTTCGTGCCCCGGATCGTGCACGTCGACTCGCGCAACCGCCCCACCGACGAGTCCTTCCACCTCCTCGACCGCGAGCTGCACGATCTGACACCGTAGGCTTTCGTCATGTTCGACGTGCTCGTGCTCGGGAGCGGCGTCGCCGGGCTGTCGGCCGCGATCCGGGCCGCCGGCCGCGGGCACTCCGTCCTCGTGCTCACGAAGGGCGAGCTCGAGCACTCGGCCACCCGTTACGCGCAAGGCGGGATCGCGGCCGCGCTCGCGGCCCCCGACTCGCCCGAGCTCCACCTGTCCGACACGCTCGCCGCCGGCGCCGGGCTCTGCGACGCCGACGCGGTGCGGGTGCTCGTGACCGAGGGCCCCGGTCGGGTTCGCGAGCTGATGGCCATGGGCGCGGTGTTCGACCGCACCGGAAGCGGCGAGGCGGCTGCGTTCGAGCTGGCTCGCGAGGGTGGCCACTCGGTTGCTCGGGTGGTCCACGCGGGGGGTGACGCGACCGGAGCGGAGATCGAGCGCGCGTTGGTGGCCGCCGTCCACGCCACCGCGGCCGAGATCCGCGACGGCTGGTTCGCGCTCGATCTCCTCATCGACGACGGCCGCTGCCTGGGCGTGTCGGCCCTCGACCCACGTGGTCACCGGCTCGACGTGCTCGCGCGGCACACCGTGCTCGCAACCGGTGGCTCCGGCCAGTGCTTCGCCGTCACCACCAACCCCGCGCTCTCCACTGGCGACGGCATCGCGATGGCCCTGCGCGCCGGTGTGGCCGTGGCCGACGTCGAGTTCATGCAGTTCCATCCCACCGCGCTGCATCACCCCGCCATGCCGCGTCCCCTCCTCTCGGAGGCGTTGCGGGGCGAGGGCGCGATGCTTCGCGACGAGCAGGGCGTCGCGTTCATGGACGACGAGCACCCGCTTGGCGACCTCGCGCCGCGCGACGTCGTCTCCCGGGCGATCGCCCGGCGACTACGCGATCGCGGTCTCGACCACCTGTGGCTCGACGCGACCCGCATCGTGGACTTCGCCGTGCGCTTCCCCACTATCTGGCGGGCCTGCCGGGAGGTCGGCCTCGACCCGAGCCGTGAGTGGCTGCCGGTGGCGCCCGCGGCCCACTACCTGTGCGGCGGCGTGGCCACCGACCTCGACGGCGCGACCGCGCTCCCGGGGCTGTGGGCCTGCGGAGAGGTCGCGTGCTCCGGCGTGCACGGTGCCAACCGGCTCGCGTCCAACTCCTTGCTCGACGGGCTCGTGTTCGGCACGCGCGCGATCGACGCGATCGCGCGCGGCAAGGAGATGGCCGATCCGACGGGCGTGCTGCGCGGCGACTCGAGCACCGCCGGCACCACGGCACGCGCCGACGGCGCCAGCGGCGCGAGGATCGAGCGGAGCGCGTTGCAGCAGGTGATGACCGACGGCGCGGGCGTGCTGCGCGACGCGGCCAGCCTCCGGGGCGTGCTGGCGGCGCTGCCCGTCGATCCCGCGGCGACGAGACCGGCCGAGCACGAGGTCCGAAACCTCGCCGCCGTGGGACGAGCGCTCGCGACTGCTGCCGTCGCCCGCGAGGAGTCGCGCGGCACGCACACCCGAACCGACTTCGCCGAGACATCGGCCGCGTTCCTCGGGCGCTTCGTGCACCACTGCGACTCCGATGTGGAACGACCCACGTTCGTCCCCCTCGCCCCTGCCGCGGAGCCCGCTCGATGAGCGACCTCGACCCCCCGGCCGGCACCGTCCGCGAGGTGGTGGTCCGCGCGCTGGCGGAGGACCTGGGAGTGCTGGGCGACGTCACGTCGCTCGCGGTGATCCCCGCCGACGCGATCGGCGAGGGGAGCTTCGTCGCGCGAGCCGAAGGCGTGCTCGCCGGCACCGCGGCGGCCACGGAGGTGTTCCGCCAGCTCGACGGCGCGGTCGGCGTGGTCTGGAGCGCGCACGACGGCGACGACCTGCACCCGGGCGACGTGCTCGGACGCATCCGCGGCCCATTGCGCCCGATCCTCGCCGGCGAACGCGCCGCTCTCAACCTGCTCCAGCACTGCTCGGGCGTTGCCACGCTCACGCGCCGGTTCGTCCTCGCCGCGGGGGGCCGCACCCGCATCCTCGACACTCGCAAGACCACGCCCGGCCTGCGCGCGCTCGAACGCGCGGCCGTGCGCGCCGGGGGGGGATCGAACCACCGCGACTCGCTCTCCGACGCCGTGCTCGTGAAGGACAACCACCTCGCCCACCTCGACCTCGCCTTCGCCGTCGAGCAGACGCGGACGCGCTGGCCGGGCCGGATGGTGGAGGTCGAGTGCGACACGCTCGAGCAGGTCGCCCAGGCGAAGGCCGCCGAGCCCGACCGGGTGATGCTGGACAACATGACGCCCGCGCAGGTCGCGGAGGCGGTTGCGGTGCTCGGCGGCTCGATCCCGGTCGAGGTGTCGGGCAGCGTGACCCTCGCGACCGTGGCGGCGTACGCCGCGGCGGGTGCCGACTTCATCTCCGTGGGTGCCCTCACGCATTCGGCGCCCGCCCTCGATCTCGCCCTCGAGCTGGGGCCGGCCGCGCCGGGCACCCGCGGCTGAGGAGCTCGCCGTGCTGCTTGCCATCGACGTCGGGAACACCCAGACCGTGATCGGTCTCTTCTCCGAGAAGGAGCTGGCCGACCACTGGCGCATCGCCACGGTGGCCGAGCGCACCTCCGACGAGCTGGCGCTCATGATCCAACAGTTCCTCGGGTTCCACGGGTTCTCCTTCGACGCGCAGGTCACGGGTGTGGCGATCGCGTCGGGCGTGCCGCGAGTGACCGCGGCGCTACGCGAGATGACGGAGCGTTACTTCGGCTTCGCCCCGCTCGTGCTCGAGCCCGGCGTGCGCACGGGCATGCCGATCCTCTACGACAACCCGAAGGAGGTCGGCCCCGACCGCATCGCGAACGCCGTCGCCGCGTACGAGCTGTACGGCGGACCCACGATCGTCGTCGATTTCGGTACCGCGAACACCATCGAGGCAGTGAGCGAGCAGGGCGAGTACCTCGGCGGGGCCATCTTCCCGGGCATCGAGATCTCGATGGACGCGTTGTTCGCGCGGGCCGCGGCCTTGCGTCGGGTGGAGCTGGTGCCGCCCAAGAACGTGATCGGCAAGTCGACGGTGGAGTCGATCCAGTCGGGCTCGGTCTACGGGTTCAGCGGGCAGGTCGACGCGCTGGTGGAGCGGTTCGAGGCCGAGCTGGGCGAATGCACCGTGGTCACCACCGGCGGGCTGGCAGAGTTGATCATGCCCTTCAGCCGCACCCTCCAGCACCACGAGCCCTGGCTCACGCTGCACGGCCTGCGCATCATCTTCGAGCGCAACCGGTGAGCGACGAGCAAGAGCGTCGTCTCGCGAGCCTCGAGTCCCTACGCGCACGGGGGGTGGAGCCGTATCCCGTCCGTTTCGACCGCGACCACACGCTGGCCGAGGTGCGGGCCGAGCTCGACCCCATCCCGGCCGGCGACGAGACCGACGCGCAGGTCCGCGTGGCCGGCCGCATCCTCCTCATCCGTCGCCAGGGCAAGCTCACCTTCGCGACCCTGCGCGACGGCACCGACACCTTGCAGCTGTTCGTGTCGCGAGCCGTGATCGGCGATCAGCTCCACGCCGAGTTCGACGACCTCGACCTCGGGGACTGGATCGGCGTCGAGGGAATCGTGATGAAGACCCGTAAGGGCGAGCTGTCGATCAAGGTCGCCGACTTCACGCTGCTCGCCAAGGCGCTGCGCCCGCTCCCCGAGAAGTGGCACGGCCTGGCCGACGTCGACACCCGGTACCGGCAGCGCTACGTCGACCTCATCGCCAACGACGACGCCCGGCGTGTGTTCGAGATCCGCTTCGCGGCCATCACCGCGATCCGTCGCTTCCTCGCGGCTCGGGGCTTCGTGGAGGTGGAGACGCCCGTGCTCCACGCCATCGCCGGTGGCGCGACGGCCCGTCCGTTCACCACCCACCACAACGCGCTCGACATGGGCCTCTACCTGCGCATCGCGCTCGAGCTGCACCTCAAGCGACTGATCGTGGGCGGGATGGAGAAGGTGTTCGAGATCGGGCGTGTCTTCCGCAACGAGGGTCTGTCGACGAAGAACAATCCCGAGTTCACGATGCTCGAGCTGTACGAGGCCTTCGCCGACTACACCGACATGATGACGCTCACCGAGGAGCTGGTGGCCGACGCGGCGCGGGCCGCGATCGGCAGCACCACCGTGGAGGTCGAGGGCACCACGATCGAGCTCGCGCCCCCGTGGGAGCGCCGCACCATGCGCGACCTGATCCGCGAGCACGTCGGGATCGACGCGCACCCGTCGATGCCGGTCGCCGAGCTCGAGCGGCTCTGCGACCGCCTCGGTGTGCCGCGGGAGAAAGGGTGGGGCCCGGGCAAGCTCGTGCTCGAGATCTACGAGAAGAAGGCCGAGACCGAGATCGTGGGGCCCACCTTCGTCCTCGACTACCCGCTCGAGGTGTCGCCGCTCGCGCGCGTCCACCGAGACGATCCCACGCTCGTCGAGCGGTTCGAGCCGGTGGTGCTCGGGCGCGAGCTGGGCAACGCGTTCAGCGAGCTCAACGACCCGATCGAGCAGCGCAAGCGCTTCGAGGCCCAGGCCGCGCTGGCGGCGAAGGGTGACGACGAGGCCCACGGCGTCGATGACGACTACGTGCGCGCGCTCGAGTACGGCCTTCCACCGTGCGGAGGGCTCGGCGTCGGCATCGACCGGCTCGTGATGCTGCTCGCCGGGGTGTCGTCGATCCGAGAGGTGATCCTCTTCCCGCACCTGCGACCGGAAGCGGGCGACTGACCGTGCGGGTCCTGGTCACCGGCATGGGCGGGGAGCTCGGCACCCGCGTCACCCAGCTCCTCGAGGAGCGGTCCGAAGTGCGCGAGATCGTGGGCGTCGACTTCGTGCCGCCCCGGCGCCGGCTCCGCCGCAGCGAGTTCCGCCGGATCGACCCGCGCGACCGCGAGCGGCTGGTTGCCTTCGTCACCGAGGTCGCGCCCACCGCCGTCGCTCACCTGGGCGTGTACGAGCCCCACTCGCGCATGAGCCCGCGTGAGGCCGTCGAGCGTACCGAGGCGTGCACGGTGGGTGCGTTGGGCGCGGCCGCGCGCACCGGTCAGCTCGAGCGGATCGCGCTGCGTAGCGGCGTCGAGGTGTACGGCCGCACCCGCGGCCTGCCCGCGGTGCCCGACGAAGGCGCGGACCTCGCGCCGGGCAGCGCCTTCGGGCGCAGCTGCCTCGAGGTGGAGGCGCTCGCGGCCGGGCTCGGCCGCCGGCACGGCGCCCGCGTCGCCGCGTTGCGCATGGCGCCGGTGGTGGGCGCGCACGTGCCGAGCCCGCTGGGCCGGCTCCTGCGTCTCCCGGTGGTGCCGGTCCCCGCCTTCGCCGACCCGGCCTTCTCCCTCCTCCACCTCGAGGACGCGTCCCTGTCCCTGGTCGAGGCGCTCTGTGTGGGCTACGACGGGCCGCTCAACGTGGTCGGCCCGGGCGCGGCCACGCCGTGGCAGGCGGTCCGCCTGGGCGGGCGCGTCCCGCTCCCCGTGGCGGGCCCCGCGTGGCGTGGCGCGTGCCGGCTGGCCGAGCTCGCGGGCGCGCCGGTGCCCGCACACGTGCTCGAGCTCATGCGGCGCGGCCGCACCGCAGACGGCAGTCGCATCTCCGACGAGCTTGGGCTCCATGACCTGCGCGCCACGCAAGAGGTGTGCGCGGAGCTGTACGAGTGGGGGACGGTCACAGCGTTGCGCGCGGTACAGGAGGTCGCGTGATGGCGGCGCTCGTCGCCTACGGCATCGACCCCGATCGCGCGCAACCGCCCGAAGGGCCGGTCGCCACCGTCCGGCGTCGCCTGGACGGCCGCTACCCGATCGATCCATTCGGCGCCGACCCGCAGCTCCAGGACCTGGCCGGTCCGTTGCTGGAGCTCGCGGTGCGCGTACGCGTCGCGCACGCCGAGCGACTTCCGCGGTCGGGCGCGGCGCTGCTCGTGTGCAACCGCGGCCTCGGTCTCGCCGAGCCGGCCGTGCTCACGGTCGCGGCGCGCCGGGAATGCGGCCGCCGGCTCCGGGTCGTCGGCGTGCCCGACCTCCCGCTGCTCGGCGACCTCTTGCACAAGCTGGGCGGAGTGGGCGCATACCCCGGCGACCTCGCTGCGCTGCTGCGAGCCGGGCATCTCGCTGCGGTACCCCTCGGGCCGACGTGGTTGCGGCGGGGTGTGGGTACACCGCCCCTGGGCCTGCTGGTCGCCGCGCTCGGCTACCCGGTGCTCCCGGTCGCGGTGGTGCCGGGCGGGCCCCTCGGGCTGCCGCTGCGGCCCTGGCGGGCGATCGTGGGCGAGCCGCTCGAGATCGCGGCCCCCGGCGGCGCGGTCCGGGCCGGCGACCCGCTGGGCGGGGCCGAGCTGGCCGAGGCGGCGCGCGACGGCGTCCGCCGCCTGCTTGCCGAGCCGGCCTGATCCTCGGGTCGCAGCGCACGCGGGGTCGGCACTGTCGCCCGGGGTCGGCACTGTCACCCGGGGTCGCCTGGGGCGCGCGGAGCGTCGGACTAACCTCGCAGTCACGAGCGCGAGCATCCGCTCGCGTGAGAAAGCGCGGCAGCGCCACGGGGGTGATCGTGGCCGAGGTGACGGCGGGCGACGGCGTCGTGATCCACTACGACGTCTGGGGTCGTCGCGACGGTCAGCCGGTGCTCATGATCCAGGGGCTCGGCACCGACTCCCGGGGCTGGGCGCTCCAACGCATGGCCTTCGGGCGCCGCTACCGCTGCTTCGCGATCGACAACCGGGGCGTCGGCCAGTCGGGCAAGCCGCCCGGCCCCTACTCGTTGGAACAGATGGCCCAGGACGCCCGCTCCGTCCTCGACGCCGAGGAGATCACGCGGGCCCACGTGGTCGGCGCCTCGATGGGCGGGGTGATCGCGCAGATCCTGGCTGTCACCGAGCCCGACCGGATCCGCTCGCTCGTGCTCGCGTGCACGGCGTGCCGGCACCACGAGTGGCGGCGCGAGCTGTTGGCCGAGTGGGCCGAGGCCGTGCAGGCGCGGGGGATGGCCGCCCTCGCCGACGACGGGCTCCAGTGGCTCGTCGGCCCGCGACTGCGCCGCCGATTCGGGGTGTGGCTCAACCTGCTGGCCCGTATCCTCCTCCAGCAGCCGCCTGAGCCGTTCGTGGCGCAGGTGCAGGCCATCCTCGACGCGTCCGACGAGCTGCGCTTCGAACTCGCCCGCGTCACCGTGCCCACGCTCGTCATCACGGGCTCGCAGGACTCGCTCACGCCCGTCGGTGACGCGGAGGAGCTCGCCGAGCTCGTCCCGCACGCCCAGCTCGAGGTGCTGGGCGGCGCCGCCCACGGCTTGATGGTCGAGGCGCCCAACGGCTTCAACGACGCCGTGTTGCGCTTCCTCGCCCAGGTCGACGTGGTCGACGGTCTGCTCGACGAGAGCGGCGCCGCAGAGTCGGCGTAGCTAGCTCTGCCGGCTGACGAGACCCTCGGTGAACCGGCACAGGGCGTCGGCCACGTCGGCGTCGAGCGTGCTCCGCGCCTGGTCCAGCGCCGCGCAGGCCTTCGCGGCGTGCTCGCGGGCGACGTCGAGCGCGCGGGGCACCGCACTGTCACGTGCCACGATCGCCCGCGCCTCGGCGAGGGCCTCCGGATCCAACGGCCGGCCGATGAGCTCGCGCAGGTCGGACGACTTGGCCAGCGCGTAGATCACCGGCAGCGTGTAGACGCCCTCGAGCAGGTCGTTGCCGACGGGCTTGCCGAGCTCGGCGTCGGTGGCGGTGACGTCGAGCACGTCGTCGACGATCTGGAAGCACATGCCCACGTGGCGGCCGAAGGTGGCCAGCGCGTCGAGGGTGGGCTCGGCCGCGCCCCCAGCGACACCGCCGATGCGGCAGGCGGTGCTGAAGAGCGCGGCCGTCTTGCCTCCGATGGCGTCGAGGTAGCCGCTCTCCGGTCGGTCGACATCGAAGAGGTGTTGCAGCTCGAGCACCTGCCCCCGGCAGAGGCTGCCGATGGTGGCAGCGAGGAGCCCGGCCACGTCGCCGCCGAGCGTCGCGGCCCGCTCCGACGCCCGGGCGAGCAGGAAGTCGCCGGCGAGGATCGCGACGATGTTGCTCCACCGGGCGTTGACGCTCGGCACGCCCCGGCGGACCGCGGCCTCGTCGATTACGTCGTCGTGGTAGAGGGAGCCGAGGTGAACGAGCTCGATGGCGACCGCACCGGTGACGGCGTCGTCGGGGGCGGGGTCGCCCGCGCCCGCCCGGGCGGCCGCGTAGCTCGCGCACAGGGTGAGCGTGGGGCGGACGCGCTTGCCGCCGGCGCGGATCAGGTGGGTGGCGACGTCGGCGAGGAATCGGTCGTCGCTGCGCACCGCCGCGCTCAACCCGGCTTCGACGCGTTCGAGGTCGGTGACCAGCGGGTCGAGCCCGAGCGTGTCGGCCAACCTCATGCGTCGAGGCTAGGCAACCACGGGAACAAACTCCAAGCCAGAGGCGTCGAAGAGGGGCGAAGGGTCGGGCAACGGGCTTCAGGTCCCGTTCCGAGCGACCGATGGGTCAGGCAGCGAGCAGCAGTGCACCATCGGAGATCATCGGGGAGCTCGGGGTCCCGGCCGATACACTGGCGTTCCAGGCCGACGTCCGGCTGCGCCCGAGCGCAAGAGAGGCGGTTGAGACAGTGTTCGAACGCTTCACCGACCGGGCCCGCCGTGTGGTCGTCCTGGCGCAGGAGGAGGCGCGCCTGCTCAACCACAACTACATCGGCACCGAGCACATCCTCCTCGGGCTCATCCACGAGGGCGAGGGCGTGGCCGCGAAGGCGCTCGAGTCGCTCGGCATCTCGCTCGAGGCAGTGCGGGCCCAGGTCGAGGAGATCATCGGCCACGGGGGCTCGGCTCCTTCGGGCCACATCCCCTTCACGCCCCGCGCCAAGAAGGTGCTCGAGCTCTCGCTGCGAGAGGCGCTCCAGCTCGGTCACAACTACATCGGCACCGAGCACATCCTCCTCGGGCTGATCCGCGAGGGCGAGGGCGTCGCCGCGCAGGTGCTCGTGAAGCTGGGCGCCGACCTGTCGCGCGTGCGTCAGCAGGTGATCCAGCTCCTCTCGGGCTACGCGGGGGGCAAGGAGGGCGCCACCCAGGGCGCCGGCCCGGGTGAGGCAACGCCGAGCGGCTCGCTCGTGCTCGACCAGTTCGGCCGTAACCTCACCCAGCTCGCGCGCGACAAGAAGCTCGACCCGGTCATCGGGCGCGAGAAGGAGATCGAGCGGGTGATGCAGGTGCTCTCCCGCCGCACCAAGAACAACCCCGTGCTCATCGGTGAGCCGGGCGTGGGCAAGACGGCCATCGTCGAGGGCCTCGCGTCCGACATCGTCGAGGGCGACGTGCCCGAGACGCTCCAGGGCAAGCAGCTCTACACCCTCGACCTCGGCGCGCTCGTGGCCGGTTCCCGCTACCGCGGCGACTTCGAGGAGCGCCTGAAGAAGGTGCTGAAGGAGATCCGCACCCGGGGCGACATCATCCTGTTCATCGACGAGCTGCACACGCTCGTGGGCGCGGGCGCGGCCGAGGGCGCCATCGACGCCGCCAGCATCCTCAAGCCGATGCTGGCCCGCGGCGAGCTCCAGACCATCGGCGCCACCACCCTCGACGAGTACCGCAAGCACCTCGAGAAGGACGCCGCGCTCGAGCGGCGCTTCCAGCCGATCAAGGTCGAGGAGCCGACGGTCACCCACACGATCGAGATCCTGAAGGGTCTCCGCGAGCGGTACGAGAGCCACCACCGCGTCACGATCACCGACCAGGCGATCGTGGCCGCGGCCAACCTCGCCGACCGTTACATCTCCGACCGCCACCTCCCCGACAAGGCCATCGACCTCGTCGACGAGGCCGGCTCGCGCCTCCGCATCCGCCGCATGCAGGCTCCTCCCGACTACCGCGAGCTCGAAGACGAGATCGCCAAGATCCGCAAGGACAAGGAAGCCGCGATCGAGAGCCAACAGTTCGAGCGGGCCGCGTCGCTGCGCGACCGCGAGAAGGAGCTGCTCGAGCAGCGCGCCGCCAAGGAGAGCGAGTGGAAGGCCGAGGGCGTCGACCTCTTCAACGAGGTCAACGAGGAGTCGATTGCCGAGGTCCTCGCCCTCTGGACGGGCATCCCGGTGTACAAGCTCACCGAGGAGGAGACGGCAAAGCTCCTCCGCATGGAAGACGAGCTGCACCAGCGCATCGTCGGCCAGAACGACGCGGTGAAGTCGGTGTCGCAGGCGATCCGCCGCACGCGTGCCGGCCTCAAGGACCCGAAGCGGCCGTCGGGATCGTTCATCTTCCTCGGCCCCTCGGGCGTGGGGAAGACGGAGCTGGCAAAGACGCTCGCCGAGTTCCTCTTCGGCGACGAGGCCGCGCTGATCCAGCTCGACATGAGCGAGTACATGGAGAAGCACACCGTGTCGCGCCTCGTCGGCTCGCC
>OBEQ012883273.1_pt1 | contig 14633 bp, 10 predicted proteins | sample 1670901 | NCBI WGS metagenome assembly OBEQ01 (sample SAMEA104232315, study PRJEB22302) | groundwater metagenome | biome: forest; feature: aquifer; material: groundwater | place: USA | collected 2011-08-07 | depth 5.4 m
GAGCGTGGCGTTTTGCGCCATGCTTCCCGCCGGCACGCCCGGAGCGGTCCACAACGACAACGAGATTTCGAAATCCCTATCCTCGACGGAAATGAAAATCCGATCGGGCAGGCGCGCGGGATCCTCCGCCAGGAACACGGCTTCGAAGGCGGTATCGCCCAGCACCTGCAGGCTCAGGCGCTTCATGGGCACGGGTTCTTCGGCGCAACGGCGATCGCGCCCTTCCACGGGCCGGACATGGATGCCGATAGCCTTTCCCCCGGCGTCGAACAGGCGGAGATCGGCGAAGTCATCCCGGGTATGCGCGAGCAGGGACGAGTCCAGGGCGAATCGGCCCAGGGGAGCGCCGGCGGCGATGTCATTGACCTGGGACTTTACGGCAGGATGGGTTGAACTCGTGGAGTCGGTTGGAGAAGCTGAGGAGGTGCCGATGGAATCGGACCCGGAGTCGGCCGCTGCGGCGGACGGTGCGGACGCAGCGGCCGACGGTGCCGTGATGGGAACCAAATCCCGTTCCCAACGCGGGCCGTAGGACGATCCTCCGGAAGCTTCGGCGGTGGAAGAAGTCCCATCGGCGAAACCAATCCCGAAGGAAAAGCCGACCAGGTAGACGACTGACATGAAGGCTACCGGCATGCGGGCGATCCGGGAAGTCAGGCGTTTCGTGAAACCGGATCGCATCGACTTCCCACTCATGCCTTCTCCTTTTCCCCGGCTTCCGCTTCGGGACGGCTGGCGCGCAGATAAGCGAAGGAACCCAACAAGAGCACGGCGCCCACCGCCAGGAAGGACAGTACGCGCCAAATCATATCCAGGCTTGAGAGATCGAAGAGGAAAACCTTGATGGCCACGATAGCGAACAACAGCAGGCCGGTGAAGCGGGCCATGCGATCGTTCACGCGCAATCCCGCCGCCACCAGGCCCATCGCAAACAGGGCCCAGGCGATGGAGAGCGCGCCGGATTGGAATCCCGGCACGAAGGCGTCGGACAGGGTGCGGGTTTCCAACGTAACCACCAGGAAGAGCAGGGTCACGGCCGCGATCCGGTAGGCGCGCGCCATCGCCGGGGCGGCGGACAATCCGAAGCGTCCCCGGCCCAGACTCCAGAGCAGGAAGCCCAGGGCACCATGGGCGATGGAACGGAAGACGATTTGCATCCCGGCATCCTCGAAGCGCCAGTTCGTCCCGTTGAATCCCATCGCCTCCCAATCGACGGACACCATGCGCAGGCAGACCAAAGCAAGAGCCGCCCCGGTGATCGCGCCAAGGTTGGGCAGGGCGGATTTCCGGAAGCGGAAGGCGAGATACCCTGCGAACGCGGTCCAGATTAGCATCAGTCCCGGAGCCTGCAGGAGGGGAAGGAATCCCAGCAGCCGGGTGGCCTCGAAATGCACGATGACGAAAAGGAACAGGAAGCCGAATACGGAAGCGGCCACGCCGGCCTGTTGGAACGGGGTCGGAAACGGCAGGTCCGCCTCCGGGGCCACATGCAGCCCGGCCGCATCCGGAGACCCGGTAACTGCCCGGTTACGATACAGACGGGCCGCGATGAAAAGGCTGCCGATGAACGCGCCGAAATTGATCAGGCGCAGGGAGAAACCCTTGAGATATCCGGAAAAGTCCTCCGCTGCAATTCCGCCCGCCATTCCGTCGAGGCGGACGTTGAGGCGGTCGTTGAAGTAGGCGTTGGAGAAATCGAAGGCGCCCAGGCGGACGCCCGCCATGAGGAAAAGGATTTGCGAACCCAGCACGAGCAGCTTGCTGCCGATCCGCAGGCCCGCCCACAGCCAGGCCAGGGCCATCAGGGACCAGGCCACGGTCAAACTGGATCCGTTGAAGAGCAGGGGAACGCTCCAGGCCGTGAAGAATCCCGCCAACCCCAAGGAAACGGAAAGCGAAAGGCGATCCGACGGCATGCGCTTCAACACCGCCAGGGTTTGCAGGATGAACACGACGGCGAGGCCGATGGCGAGCACCGCCGGCCAGGGCCGTCCGGAGGCTTCCAGGATCAATTTGTAGCCGAGGCCCGCGAACAGGCCCGCATGCAGGAATTGCTGGACGGCCTCGAGGATGCTGATGGGCACGGCGCGACGGAACGCGTATCCCACGCTGACGCCGTGTTGTTGCGCGAAGAAAAGGATGAGGAAGGGAAGCACAACGGAGAAATGCTCCGAGGGATGATAGGCGCGCAGGCTTCCGAAGATCAGGATCCAATGGGCGACAAAGGCCAGGTAATGCAACAGGCGCCAATTGCGGTAGATGGCCAGGCCCAGGATTCCGCCGCCCAACAGGAACATATAGGAGAAGAGGCCCGGGAAGTTCGCCACTCCCGTGCTCAACAGCACCGGGGTCGCATAGCCGCCCATCATGGCCAGGATGGCCGTAACCTGGGAGCGCGTGCCCGAGGCCAGCACGCATCCGGCCAGGGTAATCAACGCCATCATCGCGAAGCAGGCGAGTTGCGGCAGCAAATGATACAAGGGCCCGGAAGCATAGGCGGCGAAATACAGCGCCGCGATCCCTCCTCCCATCAGCCCCTGGCCCATCACCTGGTACCGCTTGCCCATGAGCCGATAGCCGAAAACCGTGAGCCCGACGCCGGCGGCGAAGGACAAGCCCACGCGGCCGCTGGGGCCCAGGATGCCGTGGACCATGGACCATTTCAGGAACCACACCACGCAGGAAACCAATACCACCACGCCGACGCGCATGAGCCAGGTCCCGGCCATGGCGAATTCCAGGGACACGCCCTTGGGCCGGAACTCTTCGCCGACCAGCACCCATGACCAGATGCGGCCCAGGATGATGCGCGCCTCATTTTCCCAGGCGGCCTGCTTGACTTCCCAGGGCGAGGGAGCTAATTGCAAGGAGGGGTCTTTGAAGGCCGGGGCCATTACGGATTCGGAAGCGGGAGGGGCTGCCAGGGGAGCGGATTCGGGAGCCGGACCGGAAATCCGGATTGAGGGAGCGTGCGCGGGGATTTCCTCAGGTACCTTGGGGGTTACGGTGGGAACGGGGACGATCGCCTCCCGGGCCGGGGCGGATTCGCTTCCAGGTTTCAGGCCCAGGGCCAGTGCGTCCACCTTGCGTTCAAGGCGCAGCAGGGCGAAGGTGATGGATTCGGCATCGGACCCGGCCTCCGGTTTCCTCGCCGGCCGGCCTGGGTTATCGGCGGCCTGCCGCCATTTGAGGAAGAAAAAGAAAGCGGCGCATGTCAGTATGAAGATGAAATAGACTTCCATGGCAAATCACCTTTCCGAAGGACGGAACGCGGGCTGTCCCCGGTACCGGGTTCCAGGCATTGAAATGGTAACAAACCATGGGCGGGGTACACCGGACGGAAGGTTGGACGAAGGATGTCTTGAATCCGGTAACGCGGTTCCTGATTGGCGATTACCGGCGCCCGGGTCCCCGGGTAAAGGAATCTCAGGGCGGATTTTCCCCAGCTTCGTTTTCGATCTCGCCCGAGGCCTCGATGTTGCGGCGGACGCGCATACCCGCGCCGTTGCAGAATCCGTCCCCTTCCAGGTTGCGGATCCCGGAGGCGTCCGGAACCACGGCGGTGGTATCCAGGCAGGCCGCGAGGTCCACACCGTGCAGCCAATTGTCGACAGCGAGTCGGATCACTACCGTGTTCACGGTCGCGGCCGTGATCCTGAATCCGTCCGGTTTTTCGAACCCCAATCCATCGGGTAGCCGCAGCTTGAGGGCGAATCGGCGGATGGGGCCTTGGGCGCTGTCCGTCATTCCTCGAATTACCATGTTCGGTTGGCCCCCCGAATCCTCCTTGCCCGTCCCGTCCAGTTGCAGCCCCACCGTCTTATAGAGACCTTCAGGCAGGCGGATTTTTTCCAGGTCCGGCGTGGATTTCCCGGTCATCAGATCCATGGCGAAGCGGCCCTTCAGGAACACCTCGCCGTTGTCGCAGTCGGTGCCGGGAGCCTTACCGCAATCCAGTCCGTCCGGCAGATCGAATTCGATGCTTCCCACCTGCACATCGATTGAGGCTAGGACGAGGGCCGCCCCCGACGAATCCCGCACCGTAAAGGTACCATCCGCGTTACGGATGACCGCCGCGGAGGATTTTGCCGAGGCCGGGGGGGAACCGGCAGGCGCCTGGGTATCCGACAAGGAATTGGCCTTGAACGCCAACGACACCTCGGCAAGGGGCGGATTTCCCGCCCCGGAGCCGCCGGCCAATTTTTCCGGACCGCAATGGGCCAATAGCGCCCCTGCGAGCAGAAGGCAGAGCGGGCGGAGTAGTCCGCGCTTGTCCATCTCAGGCCGTCCTTTCGCGCGTCAAAGGGAACAATTGGAGGTTCACCTGATAGACCGCATCCGCCCGTTCCTGGGTTCCGGCGAAGTCGAGCACTTCCTTCCAGACGGACTCCAACCTCGATTTGAGCTCCCCGAAGGCGCTCTCGGATAAGCCGATGGTCACCGATCGGATGTCGCGCTCCCGCGGCGAAAAAACCTTCAAGGAATCGTTGGCCAATTGGATGGCCGACATGTGGTAGTTGCGCATGGCCAGATGCGTGGCCTCGGATTCGGTGCTGATCACGACATCGGTAAGCAGCCACTTCCCCGTTACCGGATCCCGGCGGATCAGATCCAACCTGAGCAGGAGATCCCGGGCGGATTCGACCTGGGCCGCCGTAATGCGCGGGTGGACGCGTTCCGCGATCCATGCGGCGTCCCCGGTGAACGCTTCGTGGGTCAGCATCTCCCGCACCACCGGAATGTACCATTGGCTGAAGAATTCGTATTGGGACTTGTCCATCGTCTTGATGGTCGCGTGGCGTTTGTTCCGCAGGATCCTCTGGTAGAAATGGTTCTTTTCATCCAGGCTTTTCGCCTGATTGTAAGCGACCAGGTTCTGGAAGAATTCCGTTTCCTGGCGATTGAGTTTGAAGGCCTTGGCGGCCGAAACCGTGTAGGTGGAACTCAGGTTCCGCTGGCCGTTGATGATCATCTGGAGGTAGTTCGGTGAGGAGAATCCCGCGCGCTTGGCGAAGGTGCGGTAGGACAACTTGGGCGCCCCGGCCTTCAAGGCGTCAAAGGCATCGCGGAGGAAGATCCGGTATTCGCTATAGGTGAAGATGTCCGGTTTCGGAACCTGAATCTGATTCACATTCGCGTCCATTATTTCCGCTTTCCGCATCGCTTAGGGGCTTTTATCCATCGGGCATTTTCATTCCATTGAATGAAAAATGATTCATGAAATTAATTAATCGCCGGGAGAAAGCATCATGAAAAACTAACTTGATTGAACTTCCCTCAGGAGACTCCATGGGTTCGAACCGCGCGCTTCGTTTACCGGGTTTGCTCCTGATATCCGGGCTCGCGCATTTGCAAGCCGGCGTGCCGATGGAAACGGAAACCGCCCGCACCGTGCGCAGGAACGGTTTCGAAGGCAACGCGGACGGCGGGCTTAGGTGACCTGGAAGTTACCCTCAACCGGCGCATCCCGGATGAGCGCGGCGCGATGCCCGCCCTGGGTTTGGCCGGAGAAGCCAAGGTCGGCGTGGCCGATGACATCCTGGTTGGCACGGGGAAATCCGATTTCGCGGCCAACCTCATCGCCGGCAAGGAATTGGGAGGATGGGATGTCCATGGCAACCTGGGTTATAAGTGGGTGGGCCGGCCTACCGGAGTCCAGGATCCCGCCGGCAATCCCGTCAAAGTGCGTTTGAATGATTTCGTCTCCTTTTCCCTGGGTTTCGAGCAAAAGGAGTACCACAAGCTCCAATTCCTGGCCGAGGTGCTCGGCAACCTGCCCACCCCGTTCCAGAAGTCCGGCAACGCTCCGGAAAACCCCATCACTCCCGAAGCCTCCTGCGAGCTGGTCGGCACGATCTGCGCACGGTATTTTTTCCGGCCCCATCCAGCTTTTCAACCCGGCTTTCAACCGATTTCCGCTTTGAACATCCTCTCAGAATGAATAACTTCATCCCACGGTGAATCTCCTGACGCCTTTGATTTTGCTGTGCGGATTGAGCGTGGCCGCGGCCGCATCTGACTCTCTTGGCCTGGAGGATTGCTTGCGCTTGGCCAAGGCGAGAAATCCCCGCGGCTTTCTCGCCGCCGGAGCCGTCCAGTCGGCCGCTTTGGCCCAAGACGAGCTTCGGGCCCAGAGGCTTCCCCAAATCAAATTCCAAGGCACCGCCGAATACGCTCCCAAGCTGGGCGGTTTCGGATATGATCCGGCATTGACCAACGGCGGCCAATTGGGCGCGCAATTGGCCGCGGAACAAATCCTGTACGACGGAGGACAAAGGCGGCTCAAGCTGAGCCAGGCCGGGTTCGATCTTGCCCGCTCGCAATCCGAACGCAAACGGGCGGAACTGGATCTCGGGCTGGAAGTCAACCAGGCCTTCACGGAAGCCTTGCGCCTGCAAGCGGATCTGGATATACGCCGGCTCAATCATGCCCGCCTGAGGGAGTATCTCGGCCTGGTGCAGCGCATGCATGGCGGGGGCCAGGTGGGATTCACCGACGTGCTGAAAACCCGCATCCAGGTTTCCGAAGCCGAATCCGGAGTACGCCAATCCGAAGCGGATTTGCAAGGAGCGCTGCTGACCTTGGGGGAGCTGCTCGGGGATTCCCTGGAAGCGCCTATCCAGGTCAAGGGTTCCCTGGACTCGGTGGAAACGCCCGGGCCCTTGGACAGCGCGGGAAACGCGGACTGGGAAATCTCGCGGTTGGCGATGCGCAGCGCGGAATTGGATTTGCAGGCCGCGCGCGGCGAATGGAAACCAACGGTGGCAGCCACCGCGGATGCGGGCCTGTTGACTTCGGTGGAAAACCTGCAGCAGGCCCCGCCGGACCGCGCCAACATGCTGGGCGCCTCCGTGGGACTGCACGTGGAACTTCCGGTTTTTGGATGGGGCCTCAGGGAAATCCACGTCCGGCAAAGGCAGCTCGCCGCGGACGGCCTGAAATGGCAATGGCTCTCGCAACGGAAAAGCCTGTTTATGGAGCACCGCAAGTCCTGGCTGCAATGGGAAACCGCCAAGACGCACCGGGACGCGTTGCGCGAAAACCTCTCCGCCGCCGCGGACAACTTTTCCCTCACCAAATCCAAGTACGCCGGAGGCCAGGGCATGGCTTCGGAAGTCCTCGATGCCGAGAAACTGTGGGTGGATACCCAATCGTCCTTGATCCAGGCCCAGGCCAATCTCCGGATCCTGGGCGCGAAACTCAAGCGGCTGGAAGCCCATTGAAGGGCCCGGATGGAATGGGATCCCAAGGAGGAATTCGCGTGATGCGCAGAACCGATCTGTTCGCCCTGGGATGCCTGATGCTGCTGGCGGCCTGCGGGAAGCATGCCAAGGATGCGGAGGAAGGCGGCGGCGAAAGCGGAGCGCCGACCGTCGTCAGCGTCAAATTGGATTCCCTGGTCTCGGGAACGGCCGAAGACGCGCTCCTGGCCACGGGACACACTGACGTATTGAGAAAGGAGAACGTGGCTTCTCCGGTGGCCGGCAAACTGGTCTCCATCAAACCGGCGGAAGGCGCCACGGTGAGGCCGGGAGAAGTGGTTGCCGTGGTGCGCACCAAAGAATCGGGATCCGCCCTGGAAGGCGCCCAGTCCCTGCTGCGCGAGGCCCGCAACGATACTGAGAAGCGCGAAGCGCAACGCGCCCTGGACCTGGCCCTGTCCACCCAGAGCACTTTGTCCCTGCGGGCGAAGCAAGGCGGCGTGGTCGCCAACCGCCTGGTGCAGGAAGGCGAACAGATCACGGAAAGCGAAAGCCTGTTGACCATCCTGGATCTGTCCTCCCTGGATTTCCGCGCGGAGGTTCCCATCGCCGGCATCGGCCGGGTCCGCGTCGGCCAAGAGGCTACCATCACCCTGCAAGGCCTGCCGGGGACCGAATTCACCGCGCGCGTCGCCGCCATCCTGCCCCGGATCCAATCTTCCAGCCAATCCCTTTCGGTTCGTCTGCAATTCACGGATCCGGTCGGGACCGCGGGCCCAGGCAAGGCGGGAGGCGCATCCCGGCAACTGCTCAAGTCGGACATGGCCGGGGAAGCCCGCATCATCCTTTCGAAACGCTCCTCCGTTTTGCTGGCCCCCAAGTCCGCCGTGCTCAGGAACGACGAGTCCGGCGAATACACCCTGGCCGTGGTGGGCGCGGACTCCGTGGCCCGTATCCTCAAGGTTACCCCAGGGGCCGCGCGGAACGATCGCCTGGAAGTCTCCGGCGAAGGCCTCCATCCCGGACTCAAGGTGGTGGTGCAAGGCCAGTATGGGCTCCCTGATTCCACCCGCGTGATCGCGGCCCCATGAGCATGCTTCCACAGGAGCGGACGCCGCGGGACGGGGCGCCGCGGGCCGGAGGATTCTCTCCCCTGGCTTTCCTGGCGCGGCACGCCAAGGCGCTCCTCTTCCTGACCTGCATTGCCGCGCTTTCCGGCGTCGCGATGGTGAAGCTCATGCCCGTTTCCCTGTTCCCGGACATCACCTTTCCCCGCATCACCATCCTGGCCGACAACGGCGAACAGCCGGTGGAGCGCATGATGGCCGAGGTCACCAAACCGCTGGAAGAAGTGTCCAGTTCCCTGCCCGGCGTACGCGAGGTCCGTTCCATCACCGGGCGGGGCTCGACGGAAATCTCCTTGTTCCTGGATTGGAACGTGAACGTGCTGCAAAGCCTGCAAATGCTGCAGGGGAAGATATCCGACATCCGCAACACCTTGCCGCCCGATGCCGAGGTGCGCGCGGAACAGATGACGGTTTCCGTCTTCCCGGTCATGGGGTATAGCCTGTCCTCTTCCAAGCGCAGCCTGGTGGAATTGCGTGACATGGCCTTGTACCAGGTGCGCCCACCCCTCCTGGGCGTGCCCGGAGTGGCCCGGGTGGAAATCACGGGAGGCAAGTCCCGGGAATACCTCATCGTCTGCGATCCGGTGAAACTGCAAAGTTACGGTCTCACCGCGGCCCAGGTTTCGGACGCGGTGTCCAGGACCAATCAGCTCGCCTCCTTCGGCCTGATGGAGGACAACTACAAGATCTACCTCTCCCTGGCTTCCGAAGCCTTGACCGGCCTGGACGCCATCGCCAACGCCACCGTGGCCGTCAAGGACGGCGTACCCGTAACCGTCTCCTCCGTGGCGGAAGTGCGCTCGGCGGTCAAGGACGAACTCATCCGCACCACGGCCCAGGGAGGCGAAGCCGTCCTCATCAATGTGCTCAAGCAGCCGCAGGGCAGCACGGTCGAAATCGGCAAGGAAATCCAGCAACGCTTCGCGGCCTTGAAGCTGCCCCCGGACGTGAAGGTGCAGAACTTCTACGATCAGGGCGACTTCATCCGCAGCTCCATCTCCTCGACCCAGGACAGCATCCTGATCGGAGTGGCGCTGGCCATGCTGGTGCTCTTCCTGTTCCTGCAAAGCTGGCGCGTGACCGTGGTGGTGGCCTTGGCCGTGCCATGTACCCTGGCGGCGACCTTCGCCTGCCTGCACGCCTTGGGACAGACCATCAACATCATGACCCTGGGCGGCGTCGCGGCGGCGGTGGGATTGCTCATCGACGACTCCATCGTGGTGCTGGAAAACATCTTTTCCCACCTGGGCAAAGGGGACGGCGGGAGTTCCTCACCGGAAGGATTCCGCCGCGCGGGGGATATGTCCCTGAAGGAAATGTTCCCGGCCATCCTGGGATCCACGGCGACCACGCTGGTCATCTACGTCCCCTTGGCCTTTCTGGGCGGCCTCACGGGCCGCTTCTTCGCGCCCCTGTCCATCACCATGGTCATCGCCCTGTCCCTGTCCTTCCTCTTTTCCATCACCCTCACGCCGCTGCTGGCCTCCAAGTTCATCCGCAAAAAGGACATGGATCGGGAGCGCGAAAAGGAGAACCGCCACGCCCTGGCCGGAACGCGTTATGAAAAATTCCTCCGCGGCCTGCTGGGCCCGCGCATCCGCTGGCTGATCATCCCGGCGGCCATCGGGATCGTGGCGCTGTCCGCCCTCATCTACCGCTCCATGGGCAGCGGCTTCCTCCCGGACATGGACGAAGGCACCTTCATCATTGACTATCAATCCCCGCCCGGCACCTCGCTGGCGGAAACCGGTCGCATGCTGGCTCAGGTCGACAAAATCCTGATGGACATCCCGGACGTGGAATCCTATTCCTGCCGCACCGGAACGCAGATGGGGTTCTTCCTGACCGAACCGAACGCCGGCGACTATACGGTCAAGTTGAAAAAGGGCCGGAAGCGCGGCATCGAGGAGGTCATCTCCGAGGTACGGGGCAAAGTGGAGTCAGGCCTGCCCGCCCTGCGCGTGGACTTCGGACAATTGATGGCGGACGTGATCGGGGATTTGGCCAACAATCCCTCTCCGGTCGAAATCAAGATCTTCGGCGATGATCAGGCCGCCATCCAGACCGCCGCCTTCGACATCAAGACGCGCATCGAACAGGTGCGGGGCGTGGTCGACGCCTTCGAAGGCATCGTCATCTCCGGCCCGTCCTTCGTGGTCCATATCGATGAGCGCAAAGCGGGCCTGGCGGGATTCGCCGCGGGCGAGGCCAGGGAGCAATTGGAAATCGCCCAGCGGGGGCGCGCGGATTCCCGGGTGCAGATCGGCGAGAAACTTATCCCCATCCGCGTCCGCTATCCCGACGCATACCGGCAGGACCTGGAAAAGGTGAAAGGCATGATGCTGCTCAACTCCCAGGGCGCGCCCGTCCCCCTCAACCGCATCGCGGAATTCGAAGTGGTGCCCGGGCAGGCTGAGCTTCGGCGTTCCGGGCTCCGCCCCTTCGTGGCCGTCACGGCGCGCATCGAGGGCCGGGATCTGGGCAGCACGGTGGCGGAAATCCAGGGCAAGCTCAAGAAGGAGTTGCATCTGTCTCCGGGTATGAACATCGAATACGGCGGACTGTACGCCAGCCAACAGGAATCCTTCCTGGGCCTGATGTGGGTATCGGTGGCGGCGCTGCTGCTGGTTTTCGCGGTGCTGCTGATCGAGTTCCGGGAGTTCGCGGTGCCGATTTCCATCTTGGTCGTGAACGCCATGTCCCTGATCGGCGTGGTGGCGGCCTTGTGGATCACGGGGGTTAGCTTCAACGTGTCCAGCTTCGTGGGCCTCATCATGATCATCGGCATCGTGGCCGAGAACGCGGTGTTTCTGATGCATTACGTCCACAAATTCGAGCGCGGCGGCATGAGCCTGGATGAGGCCCTGGTGAAGGGGGTCCGCGTCCGCACGCGTCCCATCCTCATGACCATGCTCGCGGCCGTATCCGCCCTGCTACCCTTGTCCCTGGGCCTGGGGGCCGGGTCCCAGATGCAACAACCGCTCGCCATCGCGGTCATAGGCGGGTTCGCCACCTCCAGCCTGCTGCTGTTGTTCGGTCTGCCGATGATTTACCGGGTCTTGCGGGGGAATTCTTCTCTTCCGCGGTGAATCCATCCTGAGCGACAACCTGTTAAGTAACTTTTGGCCGGGATGGACAATCGCAATGCACGGCCTTAAATGAGGAATGCGGAACATCCTCGGATGAGAACCATCCACAGGTTTACTTGCGGCCTGTTGCTTTCGGCATCCCTGGGACTGGCCCAGGGATCGGTCCAGGAACCTGCTCAAGAAACCGCTCAACAGTCCGCCACGGATTCGCTTTTGACCTGGCCGGCATGCGTTTCCCTGACCCTCCAGCATAATCCGGAACTGGATGCTTCCCGATATTCGGTCGAGGCCAGCGAATCCTCCTATCAGGAAAGCCGCAACGGATTGTCTCCGCAGGTGGCGTTGGAGCAAAGTTACGGCACCCCGACCGCCAACCGGGATCCGGAATGGAAAACCTCCGGCGCGCTCAACGTCAAATTGTGGAACAAAACGGAAATCGGCGTCATCCGCACGGCCAAGACCTTGATTTCCCAGGCCCAGGCGAACCTGCAGGTGACATCGTCCCAGCTGCGCTTCGACCTCCGTAAGGCCTTCGCCCAGGTGCTGTTCGCCCAGAAGGACATCGCTGCCTCGCGCCGCATCCTGGACATGCGCCAGGAGGAATCCCAATTGGTAACGCTGCGGTATAATTCCGGCCGCGAGTCCAAGGGAAACATGCTGCGGGCCAACGCCCAATTGCTGCAGGCGAAAACCAATGTCACGCAATCCTTGCGGGCCCTGCGCACCGCCCAAAAGAACCTCAACCGGCGGATGGGACTCGAGTCCTTCACGGCATTCCGCATCGACGGGGAATTGGAGGCCAAGGCGCCGCCGGAATTGCCGCAGGATGAACGCGTGTTGTTGGACAATCGATCGGACATCCGCCTGCAGGAGGACATCGTGGCGACCAACGAGGCCGTCCTGGATCAGGTCAAGGCGTCCAATTGGCCGGAACTCTCCGCCGGGTACTCGCAATACCTGTATGGCTTCAACACCCTGGACTACGGTTGGAACATACTGCTGAGCTACCCTCTGTTCGGCCAAGGGCTTACCCGTAACCGCTACGTGACCTCGACCGCCAAAAGCAACCTGGAAAAGGCGCGGCGGAATCTCCGCTCCGCCCGGGACCAGGCGGTCGTTGACATCGAAACCTCCTGGGCCGAATATGCCGGAGCCTTCGATCAGGCGGGAGTCCAGCGCGCGCTTTTGGAGGCCGCGATCCAGCGCAACGAAGAGGCGAACATCCGGTATAACAGCGGGCTGTTGACCTACGACAATTGGGAAATCATCGTCTCGGACAGGATTGCCCAGGAGCGCGAAGCCATCGTGGCGCTGCTGAACGTGGTCGATGCCGAAGCCGCCTGGGAAAAAGCCTTGGGCGGACAACTGAGAGCCGACAAATGATGGCCGACAATTGAGAGAAGAAACGAAATGAAAAAATGGGCGGTTCTGATGCTAGCGGCGGCCCTGGCCGCGAGCGGGGCATGGTATTATCTCCACCCGAAAAAGAAAAGCCAAGTCGAGGGACTGCAGACGGCCAAGGTGACGGAGGGTACGATTGTCCAGACCATCCAGGCCACCGGCGCCGTATCGCCACTCAACCGCGTGGAAATCAAACCCCCGATTTCCGGGCGCATCGAAAGAATCCTCGTCGATGAAGGCGTTCGTGTCAAGGCCGGCCAGATTCTGGCGTGGATGAGTTCCAGCGACCGCGCCGCCATCCTCGACGCTGCCAGGAGCCAGGGGCCGGAGGCCATCAAGCATTGGGAGGACGCCTACAAGCCGACCCCGATTGTGGCCCCGCTCTCGGGAGTCGTCATCCTCAAGAACGGGGTGGTGGGCCAGACCGTGGATCCCTCCGCCGTGCTTTTCGCCATGTCCGATCACCTCATCGTCCTGGGACAGGTGGACGAATCCGATATCGGCCGCATCCGCGTGGGCATGCCGGCGGAAATCACCCTCGACGCCTTTCCGGATCAGAAGGACACGGGGAAGGTTTCCGATATCCTCTACGAAGGCAAGAACGTTTCCAACGTGATCAATTACGGCGTCAAGATCCAGTTGCAGAAGGTCCCGCCCTACTTCCGCTCGGAGATGACCGCGAACATCAGCTATATCGTCAAGAAAAAGGAGAAGGCGCTCCTGCTCCCCTTGACCGTGGTGACCGACATGCCAAACGGGGTGAAGCAGGTGAGCGTGCCGGGACCCAACGGGACCCTGGCCGTCCGCGCCGTCAAGACCGGGATCGAGAACAACAGCGAAGTGGAAATCGTATCCGGCCTGGCGCTGGACGATTCCGTCCTCATCACCGCCGGCAAATACTCGCCCCAGCATGGCGCGCAATCCAGTCCTCTGACCAGCAAGGGACGGTAACCCTGGAGTTACGGCCGTAAGGCGGCGCAAAGGCGTAGGATAAGCGGCGCAAAGGCGCCGGAAAAACGCCGGCCCGAAAGCCATCCCCAAAACCGGAACACCATGGCCTTGATCGAACTCAGGAACATCACCAAGTCCTACCGCGTGGACGGCGAAGACCTGGTGGTCCTCAACGACATCAACCTGGAGATCCACGAGGGCGAATTCGTCGCCATCATGGGTCCTTCGGGATCCGGCAAATCCACCTTGATGCAAATCATGGGGCTGTTGGATCGTCCCACCTCCGGAAGCTATTTCCTCTCGGGCCGGGACATCTCCCGGCTGACGGACGATGAAGGGGCGGAACTCCGATCCCGGACCATCGGTTTCATCTTCCAGATGTTCAATCTGCTGGCGCGTACGGCCGCCATCGACAACGTCATGCTGCCCATGATCTATTCCGGCGCCCCCGGCCGCAAGGCCCGCGCGCGGGAAATCCTCACCGAGCTGGGAATGGGCGATAGGCTGGACCACCGGCCGAACGAGCTTTCCGGCGGCCAGCAGCAGCGCGTGGCCATAGCGCGCTCCCTGGTGAACCGGCCGAAAATCCTCTTCGCCGACGAGCCCACGGGCAATCTCGCCTCCGATCAGGCGGAAGACATCCTGCGGCAACTGGACCTCCTCAACCGCAGCGGCATCACCATCATCATGGTGACCCATGATCCCGCCATCGCCGCGCATGCGAAACGGGTTTTCCATATCAAGGACGGGATCATCATCTCGGATGAGACGAAGGAATCCTCGGGGGCGCCATCCGAAAAGACCGTCGGGGCCGCGCCCGCCCTTCCCTCAGCGGCTTCTGGCACAACACCCGGGGGCGCACC
>OBEQ010115890.1_pt1 | contig 14632 bp, 12 predicted proteins | sample 1670901 | NCBI WGS metagenome assembly OBEQ01 (sample SAMEA104232315, study PRJEB22302) | groundwater metagenome | biome: forest; feature: aquifer; material: groundwater | place: USA | collected 2011-08-07 | depth 5.4 m
CCGATCGGTCCGATCAGGTGGTCGGTACCTCTACACGGTCACGGCCGTTGACGCTTCTCCTAGACGCAACGAAAGCGTTGCCTCGGCAGCCATCGAGGTCCGCGTCCCCTAAAGCATTTCCCATTGCCGATTCCTGATTTGATGGTACCGTAGAGAAGATCCCCCTGCTCACCAAGGACCTGGGAGAGGCGTTGACGTTCGCTGATCAGGACATCGACGAGAACTGGGCACGGTACAAAGAGGCGTACCTGAAAAGGAAGAGATCATGACGGAGCAAGAGCTGTTCACAAAAAATCTAAAGCTATCAACAGAGTTCGACCTCTACCTCATCGAGCATCCCGAGGTGGCCGAACAGATCCCGGAAAACGCCTTGGTCGTCCTCCTGCCAGAGGAAGACCAAGAACTATGCGAGAGGAACCTCGAGATGGCGAGAACTCGCCAGGAGTCTGGGCAGGCAGTGGTGCATGTCAGGATCGAAAAGGTCGCTCCCCCTCGCTCACGACTGGTGAAACCAAGGGTAGAGGTGGCGGCTTAAGGCGCTCCGTCATAGCCTTGTATCTTTATAGTGTAGTCATGAAGAAGCGTTTACTCGCGTTCGAGTACCCAGCAACCCCGGACGTAATAAGAAAGGCAACCGTCGGACCACTGCGGTGGCCTTTTATAAAGGCCGCTCTTGTAAGCAAGTATCGTGCGTCGCGCTATAGGAGTTGCTGACCCCACAGGAATCTTTATGCGTCCACAGCCAGCCCCCTCGACAGAGAGATTAATCCGCACTGTTGTCACGACTTGGCGAAATCTCGTCAAGGAATTGCCACCCCCCACCGGGTTTCAAGCGCTTACCCCCAGAGGTGGTGTGCTCAGGACAGCCGTTTGGATTAGTCAGGGCCAAATGACGATGACGGCGCCTACGGCAAATATCCCGTTGAAACACTGTTGGAAGAGCTCCTCGCCAGCGATTCTCACCTAAGGGCAACTTGCGTTGACGCAGCCACACTCGCCGGGGCTCTTGAGATAATCCTATTTGACCACCTCATTGATAAACCAGCGGTCATCGAGAGTGGACCTGAGTTGGATGATGCTATCAGCAACTATATTATCGGCAAACTCTTTATTTCACAGACCGCTCGGTGATGAGCGAATAACACACTTCCGCGGAGTTGTTTGTCGGCTTCTTCGATACCGAATGCTGGCGAAGTATCCCAGCGACGTCTTTCGCGATCTGGACTGCCAGTAACGGCGGCACGGCGTTCCCAATCTGGACGTACTGCTCGGATCGGAAACCGCAGAACAGGTAATTGTCTGGAAATGTTTGCAGACGCGTAACCTCGCGAACAGCGAGGCTGCGGCACTGTGTCTCGTCGCAATGGATGTAGTAATGCCTATCCTTGGCGATATGACTCACGGTGGGTTTACCAATGATCGATTCTTTAACAAGAGCGTGACAAACAAGACAATCAGCGAGCCCAATATCGCGCCAAGAGATGCCATCACAACCGCAGTCTCATTCTCTATTTTCCCAATGCTCATCAAGAACACTCCCATACTTCCAGACATACTACCAATAGCGCCGACCAAGAGACTGGTGCCAGCACCTAAAGTCTTCTTGATCCGACTCGCTATAAAACCAATTACTAGACCAATAACAATAGCCTCGAAGGCCACGGGGCCTATCGGTGTCATACTAATATCTGCTACCGTTGGCATAGTCTTTACTCCTTTTCAGTTTTCCACAACGATGGAGCGTCAAGGCAAGTCACTGGATTGGTACGACCGACAACGATGATGCCAATCCCCTCTTACGTATCCGCCTTCCCCCGTCAGAGCCAATCACGCGATCCGGACCGCTCAATCGTCTCAGTGCCTCCATGCCCTAACTCTATCGATCCGTAAAGGCTCAAGCTGGCGTTCACTACTCGGCGGCAGAGCCGCAGGAAGGGCAAAAACGGAGCCCCGCCTCAAGTCAATTCCCACACTGGGTACAGAACCGGGAGCCCTCAGGACTTGGTCCGATCCTACCCCCGCCCCCAGACGGACTTAAGGTCGTCCGCCCGGCATTATGCCATCGGAACCCAGTCATGGCAAGACGAACCCTCAGCCTTTCAGGGTATAGATTACAACCACAAATCTGCACCAAGATCGAAATGCCTAGCGGATTTTAGTCGGGATGGGGTGCGGCATTCTTTCGGCGGATTCCACAGATCAATCCGGTTTAGGCATGGAGTGTACCTTGGATATTTTCCACAAGTCAATCCGGATAGCCGAAAAAAGCGAGCTAAAGTGCCTTAGTGAGGCCGGAGAACGGCAGCTGGTCCCTTTGCATTGAGGGCGCATGCCTGCTCAAGCGTGCAGGCCTCGGCTTCAAGCTGGAAGGTGGTGTGGGCAATGCCGAAGCGCTCCTTCAGCATCTGGTTGATCCGGTCGAGCAGCCGATTTCCCTGGCTGGCATGGAGATCAGCCACCTGGAGGTGGCAGCTCATGGCATAGACATGGGAGCTTAGGCTCCAGACATGCAGGTCGTGCACATCCTTGACCTCCTGGAAGCTGCGCACAGCCCCTAAGAGGCGATCCACCTGGACCCCGCGCGGAACGCCCTCCATCAGCACATTCACTGTCTCCGCCACGATGTCCCAGCAGCCGACCAGAACCAACAGCCCGATCACACAACTCAGGAGCGGATCGATCAGGCTCCAGCCGCTGAGCAGTATGATGACCCCGGCCGCCACAACGCCAAGCGACACGAACCCATCGCTCAGCAGGTGCAGAAAGGCGCTTCGGATATTGAGATCTTTGGTCCCTCGCCGAAGCGACAGGGCGACCCCGACATTAATCAGAAATCCGATCCCTGCTACCGCCATCATGACGGGCGCCTCCGGCATAACCGGTGATCCCAGCCGATTGATAGCTACATAGAACAGCCATAATGTGATGCCGATCAGCGCGATCCCGTTGCCAAGAGCGGCCAGAATGCTGGCTCGATGATAGCCAAAGGTCTTACGTTCGTTGGCGGGGCGCTCCACCTGCCGAAGCGCAACCCATGAAATGGCCAGCCCGATGACGTCGCTAAAGTTATGCCACGCATCGCCTATGAGGGCGAGGCTCCCAGCAGTCAGGCCCGCTATCAACTCGGCCAGGGCAAACAGGAGGTTCAGGACCATCCCGATTTGTAAGCGCCGACTGATGGAACCCTCACTGTCCTGGGCGATTCCTGGATTCATCACGACCCCCACCTTACTGCCCTGCGAGAGGCAGCCCGCCGTTCTCAGGTAGGGCAAGATTCTGAATTACCTGACCCCGCGCCCCCTTCAATGGAACCGGCCGACCATTCAGCATAAGGGCCACCCCTCCGGAATTGCCGATGGTCACAACAAATCCATTATTCGCCGACCACGACGCCGTCTCGCCCGGACGTAACAGGGCCTGTCTCCGAGGCGCCCCGTCCGCTGAAACCCCAATCCAGGTCGTCTCCTTCGCCTCAGCCTTGAGCGCATAGCGAGGAGGCGGGCCCTGAGGCTTCTGCACCGCGGGATCAGTGAGTGGGCGGGCCGGGTTGTTCACCCCTTCTGGCTGCTCCGCGCCAACAGCGGCGGCTTGAGGGCCGGGTAGGGTCGCGGTGCCGGCCTCCGGGGTCGGCGCGGCCGTCTGCTGAGACTCTAGCGGCGGCGCTGGCGGTTGCCCGGAGAGGAGCGAGAGCCCGATGAAGATTAGGGGGATCGCAACGACGGCCGGCACCAAGTACACGAGCAGGCGACGGAGATTGATCTGTAAACCTATTGATGACACCGGAAACGACGGCTCGCTCGCCTTAGCCGCATTCGCCTGGTCCTTCCACTGCGCCTCGACCTGCTTTGGATCAAGGCCAAGAAACGCGCAGTACTCCGTCATAAATCGGATCAAGTACAATGGATCGGGAACCAGGTGGAACTGCTCCTGCTCCATCAGCCGGACGAAGGAGAGAGGAACCTTACTGGCGGCAGCGGCCGCTTCGATCGTGAGGCCCTTTGCCATCCTGGCTTCCTGCAGGAGCGGGCCAATCGTGATCGTCGGATTGCCTTCAGTGTCACCCATTTCACCCTCTGCTCGTGCCACCAATTTTTCCTTCCACCGATGATCGAAGCATGCTCCATCGTGCGGGGCTGAACGTTCGATCCATTTTACCGATAAATGTACGCTACCATACCGGCGCATCAGAGGCAAGCGGAGCGCAAGGCTATCGGTTTCCCTGGCCGCCGTTCAGTTCAGCTATCTGCGTCAGCACCTGCTGCCATGACCCTACCCGGTGCACGTTGCCAGGAAGCGGGCCCTGATTCCACGGGTGGTCGAACAGCAGGACTGGGATAGCCGTTTCCGACACAGCGAGGGCCACCGCAAGCTCATCCTCAATGAAGAGATTAAGTTGTAATCTTGATGCCGCACCCGACTTGTGGAGCCCCACCGGGTCGAGCGTCCTGTGCATGACAGCCTCAAAGTGAGGCAGCACTCCAACATGGGTTAACCAGCGCCTGGTATTCGCCTCGTCCTGCGGCGAGCGGCCGGTGATGATGTACAGCCGATGACCGTCTTTGGTCAAAGCTTCCACCGCCTCCTTGGCGTGAGGTATGAGAGGACGAGACGAGAAGAAGCCGGCTTCGATCAGTTCTGAGAAAAAGGCATCGGTTTCCTGCTGAGGAATATGGGGAAACCTCTCGCCGATCCGCCAAGCCCCATCGGCAAGCTTAACCTCAAGACCAAAGCGCCTATTAAACGCCTGCAGGTAATGCGGGAGTGAATCGGCCAGGACATCATCAATGTCGATACCGATCTTCATCCCTGGCGCTCCCCGATCCACACGGTGGCGGGGCAGATGGTCCTGAAGGCGCAGAAATCGCACACCCATTGGCTGGGCTTCGCCTGAAAGAGGCCTCCACGAATCCCGGTTGCGGCTTCCCGAATCCGATCGACCGCCTGATCGAGATCCTTTTCCCTTTTCACCGCCTGGCCGACGATGACGCCGCCAGGGGTCAGGAAGTGCAACTCCACCCGATCCGGTAACCGGCCAACCGACTCCCGGTAGGCCAGCGCATACAGCGCGAGCTGCTGGCTTTCCCGGGCCCCTTTGTCTGCCGCTTTTTGATCCCTGACCGACGACGACTTATAGTCAATGATCACGGTCTCGCCCTCACGCTCGTCCACCCGATCCAGAAAGCCGGTGACGATGTCGTCATCGAGCTGGAACTTGAACCTTTTCTCGACAGACGTCGGCGGCTGTCTTATTCCGGCAAAAGCATGAAACCGGGCGAGGGCATCCCGACCTTCCTGCAGCCGCCGCTCTTCATGCTCCCGGGAGATGAACCCTTCATTGACCCAGTGGGCTTCAAAGGTCTCAATCAGATCTTCAAGCGATATCGTCTGCCCAGCAAGGCGGTGGGTATTATACGCCTGAACGGCCCGATGCAGTGCGGCGCCATAGATGACCGTATGATCCCTGAGAACAGGCACTCGCAGGATATGGACGTATTTGTATTTCAACGGACAGGTCAGATAGTCGTCGATCTGATAGTGGGAGAGGTTGAGCGGGGTGTCGGCCCGGATAGCGAGATCGATCGCGATTTGGGGCGGCGGCGCGCATCGACCTATGGCCGCCTCTGGCGCCCCTCGCCATGGGCGCTCCTCCTCCTCTTTCGGCAGCGCCAGCGTCTCCGCCAGGAACCGGCTGCGCTTCCATTCCCGCTTTGTCCCGTAATCTCTGGCCCGCGTGAGAAACAGGTACCGCTTGGCCCGAGTCATGCCCACATAGAACAGGCGTCGTTCCTCCTGCTGGTGAAAGTCGCCGGACGGAAGCGTCTCTTTGATCAGCTCATCGGGAAGCGGGATCGCCTCCCGCCGATCGATCGAGGGAAATCGCTTTTCGACCAGGCCCACGAGAAACACCGCCTCGAATTCGAGACCCTTGGCCTTATGCAGTGTGAGCACGGCCACCCCTTCCTCCGCCGTCTCACCCTCCGCAACGGGCGGGTTCTCGCCCGCCTCGATCAGCATCGTCAGATACGGGACAAAGCCGGCTACGCGATCCTGGGGCGCCACCTCGCCGAATCGCTGAACCAGGCCGAAGAATAGAGCAAGGTTCCCGACCCGTTGATGATCGCGTGGGGCATTCGAATGAAGCAGCCTCTTCCCGTAGCCCGGTTGTTCCATCAGGAACTCGTACAGGATACGTCCCGTCACCTCCCGAGCCGCTTTGTCCAGATAGCGATGCAGGTCGCTCAGGAGGGCCGTGGCGGCAGCGACCCCTTCGGTCGAAACCCCGGAAAGCTCCGGCACGGCGCCCGGCCGCCTCGTCAGATCGAGCAGCACCTCATAGAGGCTGCGATGCTTCCGACGCGCGTGGGCGTTGCAGAGGGTCAGGTCGGCAGCCGGCATCCCGTAGATATCGGAGCCAGCCAGATGAAAGAGGCTCAGGGAGTCGTGTGGGTCAGCCAGGAGGCGGAGAAGCGAAATCACCAGCCGTATCTCATCCCTGTCGTACAGACCCTTCGCCCCGCTGAAGCTCCAGGAGATTCCCTTCATGTTCAGCGCCCGGAGCAATGGATCGGCATCGCTGTTTCGCCGGACGAGAATCGCGATGTCGCCAAGCGTGCACGCCTTCGCCTCGACCAACTCCTCGACCTTCCCGGCGACCCAGTCGGCCTCTTCCTGATACGTCTGAAAGACCACGCTCTCAACGGCCGGGCCATCCCCATTGCAAGGCTGGAGGCGTTTGTCTACACCTTCCTGGTACTCCAGGCGGTCAGGGTTGTTGTGCTGGATCAGACGGTATGCGGCATCAAGAACATTCGGCGTCGAGCGATAGTTCTCCGCCAGAACGACCGTCTCCGTCTCGGGGAACTCCCGGCGGAAGCTGAGGATGTTGCTGATCGAGGCCCCTCGAAACTTAAAGATCGACTGATCGTCATCCCCCACCACCGTCACGTTCCGATGGGCGGCCGTAAGCAGCTTCACGATCTGAAACTGGGCGTAGTTGGTATCCTGGAACTCATCGACCAGGATATACCGGAACCGCTCTTGCAACCGTTGGAGCACCAGCGGATGTTCCCGCAGCAAACTGAGCGTCCGCGTCATCAGGTCGCCGAAGTCTAGCTTCCCTTCCCGTTCCATCAACTCCTGGTAATGTTGGTAGACTCTGGCGATCTCCATCTCCCGCTCCGCCAACTCCGCCAGCGCCTTATCATCGGGTGAAACCATTGCTCGATTTGTCAGTTCCTCCGCATAACCCGCGTACTGCTCGGGACCGACATCCTCGTCCTTGGCCCGGCTGAACAGTTGGAGCAGCGCCTGCACATGCCGCATCGGATTGCCGAGCGGCCGGAAATAATCGAGCGGCAACTCGAACAGATGTTCTTGAAAAAAGATGACCTGCTCCGCCTCCGTCAGTAGACGGAAATCCGGACTCAGCCCTAGCACCAGGGCATGTTCCCGAAGTACGCGGTCCCCAAAGGCGTGGAAAGTGGAGATCCAGGTATCGGTGAACCCGTATGGGACCAGCAGGTCCACGCGCCGCTCCATCTCGGCCGCCGCCTTCTCGGTAAAGGTCAGCGCCAGCACCTGCTCCGGCCGGACCCGCTTGCTATTGATCAGGTGGGCGATCCGGTGAGCGATCACCGTGGTCTTCCCCGTCCCGGCGCCTGCAATGATGAGCAAAGGGCCATCGCCGTGGGCGACCGCCGCCTGCTGAGCGGCATTCAGGCCAGGCAAAGCCGCTACTGGCGTGCTTGCTGAGATCACTGGGGTATGTTCCGACATTCCTCGTCAATCCTTATAGGTCGCTCAACCACGTCACGCCATCATACCATGGCGGCTCTCTCCGGCCATAGTGTTACCCCCGCAGACCCACGCTAAATACCGTGAGAGGCCCCTATCAGGCACAAATCACTGTGATAGGCCCAGAAACAGAGATTGACAGCGCAACCCGTTCATTGGCCTGTCATGACATACTCGTAGGGGCGGGGCTGATCCTCGCTCGTTGATCGGGAGGGCATAAAGCCCTCCCCTACAGTGCGAGTACCCGTAGGGTGCGTGGTACGCTCAGTACAATAATGCGAGATTGCTTCACTTCGTTCTTAATGACAACTTTCTATCGCTGTTTTTGGGACAGGGGCAGCGATTGCAATGAAGGTGAGGATGGTGTTATCTTTGGGACCACGATGTGCAAGATTATTGGAGATTTCATAGATGCCTTCTACGCTTACTGCTGAGGCGATCGAGGCGATCGTCGGGGGTGAGCATGGCGATCCGTTCGCCGTGCTGGGACCGCATGAGGTGTATGCCGCCCCGGAGCCAGGCGTCGCCGTGCGCGCCTTCCTCCCGGATGCCCGGGAGGCGACGCTCGTCCATGCCGATGGCGTGAGCGGGGACCAGCCCATGGAGCTGGTACACCCGGATGGTCTCTTCGAGGTCGTCGTTCCGACGCGGAACGGGCTCTTTCCCTATCGACTGCGTATCACAGATCGGCAGGGACAGGGATGCGAGATCGAGGACCCGTACCGTTTTCCCCAGACCTTGAGCGACTATGACCTGTACCTGATGGGCGAGGGCAGCCATCTCAGAAACTATGAAAAGTTGGGAGCCCACCTGATGACCCTCGATGGCGTGCCTGGGGTCTGCTTTGCGGTCTGGGCCCCCAATGCCAAAAGAGTCAGCGTGGTCGGGGACTTCAATCACTGGGACGGCCGGCGTCATCCGATGCGAAACCATCCCGGCAACGGCATATGGGATCTCTTTATCCCATCTCTCACGGAGAACGCCCTGTACAAATTCGAGATCAAGTCGCAATCCGGCGAGCCGCTTGCCCTCAAAGCCGATCCGTTCGCCTTCGCCTTCGAGCCGCCGCCCCGAACCGCCTCGCGTGTGTTCAGCATTGATGCCTACCAGTGGGGAGATGCGTCGTGGATGGACGTGCGAGCGCATCAGAACTGGCTTGAGCGACCGGTCGCGATCTATGAGGTGCATCTGGGCTCGTGGATGCGGTCGCCTGAGGGAGGGCATAGTTGTCTGACATACCGGGAGCTGGCTCACCAGCTTGCCGATTACGCGACCGAGATGGGGTACACGCACATCGAACTACTCCCGATCACAGAGCACCCGTTTTACGGCTCGTGGGGGTACCAAACAATCGGCTACTTCGCGCCAACCTGCCGGTATGGAATGCCAACCGACTTCATGTGCTTCGTTGATTACCTGCACCAGCGCGGGATCGGCGTGATCCTTGACTGGGTCCCATCCCATTTCCCCCGCGACCCGCACGGGCTGGCCTACTTCGATGGGACCCACCTCTATGAGCATGAAGATCCCCGCAAGGGCGAACATCGCGAGTGGGGTACGCTCACCTTCAATTACGGCCGAAAGGAAGTGGACAACTTCCTGCTAGGCAATGCACTCTTCTGGCTTGAACGCTATCACCTGGATGGGCTGCGGGTGGACGCGGTGGCCTCGATGCTCTACCTGGACTATTCCCGGAAACCAGGAGAGTGGGTCCCTAACATCTATGGCGGCAACGAGAATCTGGAGGCGGTCGCCTTCCTGAGGCGCTTCAACGAGTTGGTCTACGAGCGCCATCCTGGCGTGATGACAATTGCCGAAGAGTCCACGGCCTGGCCCCAGGTCTCGCGCCCGACCTACGTAGGCGGGCTCGGCTTTGGGTTGAAGTGGAACATGGGGTGGATGCACGACATGCTTGGGTACATGGCGCTCGACCCAATCCATCGAAGCTACCACCACAATGATCTCACCTTCGGTCTGCTCTACGCCTTCACCGAGAACTTCACCCTGCCCCTCTCGCACGATGAGGCGGTGCATGGGAAAGGCTCACTGCTCGGAAGGATGTCGGGCGATGCCTGGCAGAAGTTCGCCAACCTGCGCTGCTTCTCTGTCTACATGTATGGGCATCCTGGCAAGAAGCTCTTGTTCATGGGAGGGGAGTTCGGCCAGTGGCGCGAGTGGGATCACGACCAGAGCCTGGACTGGCACCTCCTCACGGAGGGCCCCCACCACAAAGGCTTACAGTTACTAATGCGCAACCTGAACCACCTCTACCGGTCACAACCGGCCCTATACGAGGTCGATTTCGAGCCTCGCGGTTTCGAGTGGATCGACTGCCATGACTGGAAAGGGAGCGCCGTCGCCTTCTTGCGCCGGGCGAAGGACCCGGACGACTTTGTGGTCGTGGTCTGCAACTTCACCCCCGTACCCCGACACGACTATCGCGTCGGTGTGCCGACCGGGGGCTACTATGTGGAGCTACTGAACTCAGATGCCGCGATCTACGGTGGCAGCAACATCGGGAATGGTGGCGGCATTGCGGCAGAGCCGATCCCCGATCATGGACGGCCGTTCTCACTGCGCCTCACCCTTCCTCCATTGGCCGGGTTGATCCTCAAGCCTGCCACAGGTGTCGCGCTATGACAGACCGGCCCGCTAAGCAGCCCCCTTCGACTAGACTCAGGGCAGGCTTCAATCCCTCGACAATGCTCGGGACAGGCTCCGTTCAGGATAAGCTCCGTTTTCTGCTTGTCCTGCACAACCATCAGCCTCTGGGCAATTTTGATGAGGTGATCCAGGCGCTGACGGACAGGGCCTACCGACCCCTCCTTGAGGCCATCCGCGCCCGACCGGCGCTCAAATTCACCCTGCACCTGAGCGGTCCACTTCTGCTGTGGCTGGAGCGCCGAGCCCCGGATTACCTCGATCTCATTGGCGAATTAGTCCAGCGCGGCCGGCTGGAGCTCCTGTCAGGAGGGTTATATGAGCCGATCCTGGCGGCCATTCCGCACGAGGACCGAATCGCCCAGATCACGCTGATGAGCGAGCGCCTTCGGTCCCGTTTCGGTGTTCGCCCGCGCGGCCTGTGGCTGACGGAGCGGATCTGGGACAGCGCGATCATCCCGTCCCTTGTGGAGGCGGGGGTCGCCTATGTCTTGATGGATGACCGCGCCTTTCTCACGTCAGGATTTGAGGCCGAGCAACTGCACGACTACTACCTCACCGAAGCGGAGGGCGAGTCGCTCGCTATCTTCCCGATCGATAAGAGGCTCCGGTATCTGATCCCGTTCCGCCCGCCAGACGAGATTGAGGCGCACCTGCGCTGGATCGCACGGATGGACGGGCGGCTGGCCATTGCTGCCGACGATGGCGAGAAGTTCGGCGGCTGGCCTGGGACGGCAAAGTGGGTCTACAAGGACGGATGGCTGAAGGGGTTCCTGGACCTGCTCGAAGGCGCGGGCGATTGGCTGGTATCGCAAACGGTGAGCGAGGCATTGGAGGGCATTCGCCCCGCCGGCCTGTGCTACCTCCCCACCTGCTCATACGTCGAGATGGAAGAGTGGTCCCTCGGGCCGGATGGGGGGCGGCGATTTGAAGAGCTCAAGGCCCATCTCGGCCCCGATGCCGACCGGTTCATGCCGCATCTGCGCGGAGGGCATTGGAAGCATTTCCTGGTCCGGTATCCTGAGGCGAACCGGGCCCACAAGAAGGGTCTGGCGCTTAGCCGACTGCTTCCGGGGGGGCGTGGGGCCAAACAGGCCAGGCTTGAGCTCCTCGCGGCTCAGTGTAACGACAGCTACTGGCACGGGGTATTCGGCGGCCTATACCTGCCCCATTTGCGGCATGAGATCTGGCGACATCTGGCGCGCTCCGAGGCCCGGATCCGCCGCCGCCAGAAGCTCAAGATAGAGGCGACCGATCTCGATTGCGACGGGGCGCCGGAGGTCTGGGTCTCGAGTAGCCGCTTCTCGGCCCAAATTCAGCCGCACCGCGGCGGTCGGCTGGTGGAGTGGACCGACTTCGCCGGAGAGGTTAACCTCCTCAATACCCTGACTCGCCGCCCGGAGGCCTATCACGATGCGATCAGGCGCGCCGCAGCGCAACCCGAACGGCAGGCGCAAGAGGGCATCCCCGGAATTCACGACCTGCGGCGAGCGACGCCGGCCGATCTTGTGAATGGGCTCTACTACGATCAATGGGAGCGCGCCGCGTTCCTCGACCACTTTTTCACTGAGCCCGATCCGCTGTCGGCCTGGGTCTGCGGTCACCTAGACGAGCGGGGTGATTTCATCGAGGCCCTCTGGAGCTTCAAGCCGACATCCAGTGGCGTGGTCCTTGAACGATTGGGACGGGTTCGAACCGAGCCCGACCCTTCGACAGAGCTCAGGACAGGTCTCAGCCATCCGCTTCACCTGCGGAAGGAATATGCCTTCACGGATAATCGGAGCCTTATTGTCCTCTACCGGATACAAAATCAGGGAAGCGATCGCCTGAATGTTCGCTTCGGGGTAGAGCTGAACTTCTTCCTGCCTGGCTTCGCCTTTGGCCAATCGCTCATCACGCTGGGCGACCAGCACCTCTCGCTTGACAATCCAGCGTACGCAGTCGAGGTCGAGCGCTTCACCGTATCCACACGAGAGTCATACCCACAGCTTCGTGTCGAACTCGACCATCCCGTCATCCTGTACAGCCACCTGGTCGCAACGGTCTCGCAATCGGAGGATGGGTACGAACAAACTGTGCAAGGGGTGGCGGCCATGCCGACCTGGGACCTCCATCTCGATCCCGGTCAGGAGTGGACAGGTCAGGTAGGAGTAACAGTGTCGGGATGAACGCACGGGCCTTTGACGAGTTCCTCCAATGGCTGCGGACCGGCGGCCTGCACCTGACGATCATCGTGGCGGGGAGCCTGGCACTGGTTCACCTCCTCAAACTGGCCTCTGATCGCGTCGTCCGAGCCGTTGCGGAGGCAGGGGCGGGCCAGGTCAGTGAGCGGGAAAAGCGCGCCCTGACGCTGGCCGGCATCGTCAAAACCGTCGGGACGACGGTGATCGTGATCATCGCCACGATGATGGGACTTCAGGAACTCGGGCTGAATATCACGCCCGTCATCGCTGGCGCGGGTGTGGTGGGGCTGGCCGTTGGCTTCGGCGCCCAGAGCCTGATCAAGGACGTGATCGCCGGCTTCTTCATCATTCTTGAGGGACAGTTCGGGGTGGGCGACGTAATCAAGACGGGCGACATCAGTGGCCACGTAGAGCGCCTCAACCTGCGCGTGACGACCTTGCGGGATTTCAGCAGTGGCGCCGTACACTTTATCCCGAACAGTGAGTTCAAGGTCGTCTCGAACCTAACGAAGGAGTGGTCACGGATGGCCCTGGACATCGGCGTGGCCTACCATGAGGATATTGATCGGGTGGTCGGGGTGCTGCAGGGGATCGGGCAGGAACTGGCCAGGGATGAGCGGATGGGCCCGCTGATCCTGGAACCTCCAGAAGTCCTCGGCATTGAGTCATTCGGCGAGTCCCAGGTCACCATCAAGGTGCTGGTGAAGACCCTGCCTCAGCGGCAATGGGAGGTGGCACGAGAGTTTAGAAGGCGGATTAAAGCGACCTTTGAGAAAGAGGGGATCGAGATGCCCTATCCCACGCGGGTGCACCTGACGCGGATCGAGAGCCTCCCTCCAAAAGAGCAGCTATGAGCTGTCAGCTATCAGCTAAGAGCTAATTGCTGACAGCTTTTTAAGGCACCTTGACCGCCTTGAAGACCGGAGGTAGAATAGCCGTGTGGCTGTACTAGCGAGAAGGAAGACTGCTATGCAAGACGAAATAGTCCCGACAGTTCTTGAAGCATATCGCAAGACCATCGAGCAGGACCCTGAGAACATCGAGGCCAGGTATCAGCTTGCGCTGGAGTATCACCAGGCAAGGCGGGTGAAGGAAGCGATCGCTGAAATGCAACGGGTGATCATTCTGGATCCCAAGCGCCTCGATGCCCACTTTCAACTCAGCCTCTGGTATTGCGGGCGGTGTATGTTCCACGCCGCTATTGACGCCGCCAAAAAGGTCTTAGCTCTGGACTCCACTCACCCTTGGGCCCACTATCGGATGGCGATGTCCTACTTCCATCTGGGCAAGCTGGATCTGGCTATACAGAGTTTCGGGAAGGTGTTGGACGCGGACCCCACGCATATCATGGTGCATTACCACCTTGGCATTATCTATGAGCGGAAACGGATGTGGCATGACGCGATCCGGGAATTCTCACAGGTGGTGTCCGAGAATCCTGAGGCTGCCTCCTCTCATTTTCACCTGGGACTTGCCTACAAGCGGTCGGGCTTCCGCGACCTAGCCATCGGGGAATTCATGGCGGCGCTGAGCCTCGACGGCGAAGACAACGCATCCCTCGAACAGTTGCACACCCTCCAAGAGTAATCCCAGGCTTCAGCCAGGCCGGCCCCCACGCTGAGCTCGATCAGTTGCATCGTCGCACTCGAATCATGGCCACTGCGAAAGCCTGTTGATTCACCCTTCCTCTTATCCCAATCGTTGCAGATAGAAAAGCATCGTGTTGTCCGTGAACCTTTGCGAGCGTAGGGTTCGCACGCCACGCACGCACATACAGGAGGGACAACACGATGCCGGGTCAGGGGACCCCGTTGGACGGCTCCCAGGCAATCGGCAGCACCTGCACGGACAACCCCGTGACGGCCTGTGGCGGGTTGGCGCGCGTCGTCGCCTTCGCCGAGCGGATCGGCCTGGCGGCGAAGCTCGCGGAGGCCCTCGTCCGCACCTCGCCGCATGCCACCCCGCCCCACCACGTGGTCCTCGTGGTCCTGCAG
>OBEQ010500053.1_pt1 | contig 14631 bp, 9 predicted proteins | sample 1670901 | NCBI WGS metagenome assembly OBEQ01 (sample SAMEA104232315, study PRJEB22302) | groundwater metagenome | biome: forest; feature: aquifer; material: groundwater | place: USA | collected 2011-08-07 | depth 5.4 m
CTCGGTGGCAAGGTAGTTTTGATCCGCATCAATGTAATCAGTGTTGAGCCCTGTCGGATCGGGCGAGTTCGGGAAGGGACCTAAAATAAGCCAATCGCGAATAGTGGTCGGACTTGCGCTTGAGTAGTCGCCGATCGTCAAGTAGCTGTTCTGATAGGCGGCGCTTCCTTCTTTTTTAGCAACCATATACGTGGCATTGAGTTGTGTAGTATACGGCCAGGTAAGCAGAGCGAGCGGATTAATTCCGGGTGTTGACGTACACTGCGAATTTTTGGCGAGTGAAGGAATGGAGCACGAAATCGCCTGCTGGGAAGCGGAGGGGGAAGATAATGTGCGATTGCCGGTCGGACCGACGGCGGCGATTTGATACGCGTAATTCGTACCACTGGTAAGTCCCGCACCACCGTTCGTATCGGGATAATTTTGACTGCCCGTTCCTGATGAGGGTGGGGTTGCGATAGGAGCCATGCCACTTCCGCCATCGCGCCGTACCTCAAAACTGCTCGTATTGGCGTAGGGCTGGGTGTATGTCCATGTAACGGTGAATGAGCTCCGACCGGCACTGCAGGACGCAACGGGAGAACCCGTTAAAATAGGTGGCGTGGGGGAGCACCACGGTAGCGCGGGGGTGGTTTTTGGCTGTGAGGTTACTACCGCTCCAACGCCGTTGAGTGAATTAATTTTATAGGTATAGGTAGTGTTACTCGTCAAGATATTCGCCGCGCTGGAATAGGAAGTGTCATAATAATTATAGGTCATTAGTCCAGAAATTGAAGGAATTGTCGCGATAACGGTTCCGGCACGCACCGTCTGGTAATTGGTTGTGTTGCTTGTAGCATCCCATTGGAGAGGAACTTGGACGAACGGCGCGTTCGCCCCCGTTTTTGGTGCAACGGGGCTTGGGATCCAGACAGGGCCGTTGATGAGTGTACCCGTGATATTATTGCCCGAGTAATCAGCCGCGGTCGTGCCGGAACCGTCTTCAAAATGCCATCCGGCGATGAGTCCTGATTCGGGAGCGCCGAATTTCCCCGCGCCGCCATTGTACTGGGCTAAAATTTCCGCCTGCGTCAGCGCGCGATTATAAATGTGAACTTCATCAATGCTTGCCGAAGCGTAATAACCGTCATAATCAGAATAGAAGCGCCCGATTACTGCACGAGCTACTGCAGAGTTAGAAGTAGGAAAATTATCCGTATCTGCCTGCTGTACGCCGTTGACATAAAGGAATCGCGAGCCGTCGCTCCTCACCACGGCGGCTATATGCGCCCATCCCGTGGGGTTGCTATCCGCAAGAAGGTAATCATATCCTCCCGACCCGTTAAATGATATAAAAGAAAGTTTGCCGTCAGAGTAGGTGACGACTCCCCAGCCCGTATAATTCGCACTTTGCCGCGTGACAAGACCTTCAGCCGCTTGCCATGAGGGATTATTAATCCAAAATGATACCGTGAAATTTTTGGTAAGATTGGTTGAAGCGGCAGTGCCAACATCCACATAATTATTCACTCCGTTCAAACTTAATGCCGTACCGCCGACGCATATCGGCGCGGGGGGTTGCAGGACGGCCTTGCCCGGCGTTGAGCAATCCAGAGAAATCTTGGGAAGAGGAGCGGTAGCGACTGAAGGTCCACCGGATCCCGTCGTCGTAACGGTATAACTGTGGCTCTCGTTCGGGGGAAAACCGTTCCCGCTGTTGTTATCAATCCATGAAGAAGAGGTTGCGGGAGTGGTAATGGTCTTAACGGGAGTCGCGTCTCCATCGCGTCTGATTTCATACGAAGTTGCATTAGCCGGCACCGGATCGGTCCAGGCAAGCGCGTACTGCGATTTGGAACCGCTGCACTGGGGGGTGAGGGTAAATCCTGTGGGTTGCGAGGGGGGGCAGAAAGAAGTTTTTGCCGTGATATTGGAAGATGCCGTGCCCGTTCCCGTCGGACCATAGGCGATGACGGTATACGTGTAGTTCGTGTTCACCGCCAGTTGTCCCGTAGCATCGGTATAGGAGTAGGACGCGGCGCCGGTGTAAGGGATGGGGCTTGCCGTTAATTTAGCGGCACCGCGGAAGACGTCATACGAAACGGTATTTTGCGTGGACAACCAATTAAGCTTAATTTGCGGCGTCGGTCCGCTGCACAATGCCGTTGACGGCTGAAAGCTGGGGGCAGTCGGCGGGGTGCACGCGAGCGCGGTCCCGCTTGCCTGGTTTGAATCAGCGAATCCTCCCGGACCGGTGGCGGTAATTTGATAGGTATAGGATTGACCTTCAGTCAGTCCACTGTCGGTCTGGCTTGTCGTCGGCGGGGTGGGATTTGCGATTGACGAGCCGTTTCGCTTGAGCGTGTAAGAGGTAACAAAAGGAGTCGTGCCAAGCGGCGTTGCCATGTCGGCTTGGATTTCCGCCTGCGTCAACGCGCGGTTGTAAATGCGGAGGTCGTCCACAGAACCGATAAAAGGTCGGCTGGCGGCAATAGATGCTCCCGAATAAGTGTTTGTAGAGGGTGTCTGGGAGAAGGTGGTGCCCAAGGGCGAGCCGTTCACAAAGAAGGTCGTTGTTCCCCCGTTTCGTTGTACGGCAACGTGATACCAGGTATTGGTTGATGAGAAGTTATAGCCCGTATTAAGCCATGCAACTGCGTCATAGACAGCGAGCAGGGTTTTCCCTGTGGTATCACCCCCCGCGCCTATGCAAATCAACCCTATATTCTTGTTGTAAAAAACACAGCCGTCCTGGTTTAAGCTGTTTGGTTTAATCCATGCGGAAACGGTCCATGATCCTACCGGGTCAAAGATCGGGGTGGAAGAAATACTTACCGAATTGGTTCCGTTAAAGCTCAACGCGCCGTCATTTTTCCCGTTCGTTATCCATGTCGGACTACTTGCCAGAGTACCTTTGTTATTGTTGCCCGATATATCGCCGGCGGTCGTGCCGATGCCTTCGTTAAACGCATAGCCGGCGATGAGATTGGGTATCGGCACGCTCCATGTGAGATTTATTGTTGAAAGAGTGCCGGCGCACCATGGGATAACCGAGAGTTTGGGAGCGGGAGGAGGGCACGATCCGGTGGTTGTGTTAATGAGACCAGAAGACGCCGTGCCCGTTCCCGTCGGACCATTGGCGATGACTTTATAGGTGTACGCGGTACTTGGCGATAACTGCCCGTTCGTAACGGGATCGGTAAATGAATAAGAAGAGGCACCAGCGCTGTAGGGAATATTTCCGATATTTGCCGCGCCGCGGAAAATATCGTACGAAACGGTATTGGCATTGGCGGGATTCGGCCAGGTAAGCTTGATTTGCGGCGTTGATGCGGAACTGCATTGTTTTATCACAGAAACGACCGGAGCTACCGGTACGGCGCAATTGAGCGCAGTCGCGCTTGTTTGAGCCGATGTCGCCGAACCGCCCTGACCCGTTGCGGTTATCTTATAAGAATAGGAGGTGCCCGCGGTTAATCCTGTATTATCGGCATACGTCGTCGTCGGCGGCGCGGGAGTTATGGAAGACCTTCCGATCCGGTCAAGTGTATACGAAGTTACCAAAGGAGCGCCACCCACTGATGCCGCCATATCGGCTTGGATTTCCGCTTGCGTCAGCGCGCGGTTGTAGATGCGGATGTCATCAATGAGTCCGGAAAAATTCTGACCATTTTGAGGTACGGACCCGGATCCTACCCCAAGATTCACCGATTGGTTTGAAATGGTCATTGTCGTCGTCAGCCGAGCAACGCCGTCAATATAGAGGATCGTACCGTTATTGACGGCGCTCTGGAAGCTGAAAGCAACATGATGCCATGAGTTATTGGCAAGATTAATCGCAGTATTTCTTTCGCCTCCCCCCGACCAATCATAAATAACGAACAAGTTATCACGAAGAAACATCCCATAGGCACTCTGTTTTACCACGATTCCACGATAACTTGTTCCGGCATTACTTGTTTTTATCCATGCACTGACCGTACCAGTGGTCAGTTGCACGTTTGATGAGTTTCCGAGATTAACATAATTGCTAATACCATCAAGACTTAATGCGCCGCCAAACTTACCCGCCGTCCATGTCGGACCGTTTGTAAGGGTGCCTGTGTTATTATTGCCCGATATGTCGTTTGCGCGGATACCGCTTCCTTCATCAAGAGCATATCCTGCGAGAAGACCGCTCGTTCCAATGGGAACGGTCCATGCGAGATTAATGGTCGACAGGTTGGCGACGCACAAAGGGGTCGCGGAAATCGTGGGGGTAAGCGGCGGGCACCACGGGGTTGAGCGCCCCGCTTGGTTTGAGGGTGTCGAAATAGTCCCCATCGGACCGACCGCTTCAATGAAATAGTCAACCGCCGGAATATTTTGGGCGAGTCCCGTATCGGTATAATTGGTCGTAAGGATGTTGGCAGTATTAATCTTTGAAAATCCGGAATCTCCGGTTCTTCGGCGGTAGACATTGTAATAAAGAACATTGGAAGAAGCCGTCCAGGTGAGAGGAATAGTAAGAGTCGGCGTGCCGGAGCACACGGGCGCACCAACCGTCAGAAACGGTGCGGACGGCGCGGCGCAATTGGGTGTCGTTATCGAACGGGGAGTACCGGAGGAGGTCGATCCGCCCGGTCCGACCGCGCGGATTTCATAGGTATAAGGAGTCGTATTTGCCGTTGACTGGTCGCGATACGTTGTGACGGCTTGATTGTTGATGACCTTGATCTTTGCGCCGCTCTGATAGACCTCGTAACTTGTCGCATTAAATGAGCTCGCCCACGAAAGATCAACGGTTGATTGACCGTTTATACAGGATAGTGCCGGTACGGCGAGTGTAGGCGTCCCGGGCGGTGTGCAGTTGGGCGAAGATGCGGTCTGGGGAGTTGAGGATATCGGACCGCCATTCCCAACAGCGTCAATTTGATAGGTGTAGGAAGTATTCTGCTCAATATTCGGATCAAAATTCGCGGTAGTATTGCTCGTAACATTCCAAGGGGCTGCCGTGGTTTGTAAAGTATTATTAGTGCGATGAACGGTGTAGTAAAGAACATTGTCGGAGCTTGTCCAAACAAGGGAAATTTTTGCCGCACCAGACGTGCATATCGGGGTAACGGTCAATTGCGGTGCGGGCGAAGGAATGGTCGTCGCACTGCAGTTTGCGATGACCGACGCCGCATTGGAAACGAGATCGGGAGAAAATGACCCTTGTGCTTTGACGGTGTAGGTGTAGGTAGAGCCGTTTTGGATATTGTCAATATCCGTATAATTTTTTGCAGGCGGCGTGCCGGTAAGCTGGGCGATAAACCCCTTTGCCGTCTCTGTGATATTATAAATGGTCGCATCAATCGTATCGCTCCATGAAAGCTTGATTTCCGGAATGGTGGTATTGGAGGCGTTACAGGTATTTTTCGCCGTAAGAACTGGCGCGCAACGGGGAACAGTGATGGGGGCGGTCGCAGAATCAGCTATAGCGCTCGCATACAGCGCTCTGATTTTATAACTATAGGATGATTTTTGTGTAACATTGTGGTCGTCAAACGATGTCCCGCTTGCCGGTGCCAAATAAGAGCCGTCACGGAAAATTTCGTAGGACCCAATACCGGGCAGTGAATTCCACGTCAGTGTGGCGTTTGCCCCCGGCGCGTTGCAATTGCCGTTGGCGATGAGTGTGACCGGACACGCGGGCGCCGGAGAAACAGAAACATCATTCTGCGAGTCCTTGGTATCGCCGGTCCACGCCGCGCGCACACTATAAATATAATTCTGACCGCCAACGGCGGTTGTATCGGTATAGTTGTTTTGGCTGGCGGGAAGAGACGGGGCGATAATCGTGCCGTCCCGTACAACGGTATAGCTACCTATCGACGGAAGAGCATCCCATGAAATTTTTATTTCCGGTCCGTTTGCAAAACAGGCGGCCGAGCTAAGATGTACTATCGTCCCGCAGTGCGGGACGATAATGGTCTTGGCGTTTGAGGACGGGCTGGTATCGGTATCGTTTTTTGCCTGAACCGTGTAGGTATGCGTTTCAGTCGGATTGACCGCCGCATCGTCAAGCGTCGTAAGCGTTTGATCGGTCGCGGGAAGAGGGGTACCGCTTCCATCCTTAAAAACCGCGTAGCTTGTCGCTCCGGAAACGGAGGACCATGTAAGCGTTACGAGCGGATTTATACCCGAACATTTTGCAACGGGATCCACAAGAACCGGTGCAGTGAGTGCGGCGTTCACTGAAGACGCCGTGATGAAAAAGGAGAAAAGAATTGAGGCACCTGCAAGAAAACGCGCACGGCGCCAAGACAGATTTTTCATAAGGAGAAAACCAGGGACAACCCCTATGCGCATGCTTTAGAAACTTTCTAAAAACCCCCTCTTCTACTGCAAGTGCAGGATTTCGGCTCCGCCTTCGTTAGTCCTCCTTGACGCATAGTGTCCCTATACGCCTGCGTCGTCCTTCCTCGGCTCGCTCGAAATCCTGCACTTTGGTAACGAAGAAGAGTTTTTAGACAGTTTCTTAGGGAAGTACCCGAATTTGAAGTGCGTGAAAGCTTTCGGCATGCGAAACGTCCTCCGTGGCAACGATATCAACCCGCATTCCCGTTTTGAGAACCGACGGCTCAATATGTTTTTCTTGCGGATTGCGGTTTCCGTCAAAGGTAAGAAGGGTAATCGCCGTTGTGGGCGTGATAATGGCTTTTTTTGACGTGCCGTTGGGTGAGACAACGTCATGCACGACGATCTCATTGGACTTTGCTTCGGTAATCTGACCGAACCACGTCAAACTGATGGTCGGCGAGGGCAATGACGTGCTGGTCGGCGGTTTTTCTTTGCTTCGCAGGGAGGTGAGCGTATTCAGACCCGCACTGATTCCCCAGTAAAGAAGAGGTAAGAGAAGCGCCAGCCCGATGGTGCCCGTCAGAACCCGGATATTGTGAAGCTCCTCTTCGGTGCGGGGAGTTTCGCCATCCTGCGGTCTCGTCGAGAAAGGTGAAAAGAATTTCATACCTATGGATCCCGAAAGCATCTCGCAATCACGCCGAGAAATGCCCGAAGGACAAACATTTAATTTAGAAATAATTCCCAAATGGTATCCTCATTGTATACTACCGACAGTGAACTCACAACAAGGCGGGGTGTGGATATCTGCTCCTTCCGCGCGATGGTGCGGCGAGACAGCCGCATAAAATCTTTGAATTACGAAACTTTTTTTCATGTCATTGCGAGGCAAGGCCGAAGCAATCTCAACTCTGGAGATGGAGATTGCCGCGCCCCGCAACGGGGCTCGCAATGACAGAGGGGAAATGAGTTTCGTAATTCAAAAAAATGCCTCTCCGGGAGGAGCGCGCGAGGATTTGGAAAAAAAATAGTCCTGCGGTATACTTGCTTTGTTGTATATACCTAGGACTTACGCGTTTAACCTCTCCACTCGTCATTCCGAGTGTAACGACTGCCAGTAGGCGTCCCGCGAGGGGGGAATCCCGTGAGGATTCAGTATGCTGAAATCGTACGGGATCCTTCGCCTTCGGCTCCGGATGACGACTCAAACGCGTAGATCATAATACCATGAAAAGAACCGCACTGTATTATTGGTGGCTCATTGCGTTCGGACTTGCCTCAATCGCCATTGTGCGCGACCCATGGTTTCATTTCAGATCAACCGATGATTTCTTTGTGCCCTCGCACCTCGTCGGCGCGTTTGGTGTTTTAATAGGGCTTTTTTTGCTTGTCATTATGGTGCGCGGAGGCACGCGCGGACGGGCGCTTTATACCGCCATTGCCGGATTTTCTATCCTTTTGATCGGCGGTACCGCCGACCGCGTTTATCACGGCAGTGCGGATATCGCCGCGATTGCGTGGAACCCCTCGCATTTCATTCTTTCTTTTGGGATGCTTTTCCTCATTCTTGGCGTTATGCGCCAACTCATCAAGGACGCCTCCTACGCCGTTATGCCGACCCGTTCGCGCGACGGTCTGCTGATGGCATTTTCCATCGCACTGCTCGGTCTCTTGTGGATCCCACTCCTCCAGCAAGAATTACCCGTTAGTAGCGTGGACTTTACCATTTTTCCCACGTGGTTTTATGCGCTCTACGCGGGTCTCTGCATGGGTTTTGTTTTTAAACTTGTTCACGATCTTGTTCCCCGTTACGGATCCGTTATGAGCGTGGCGGGCGGCTATCTGGTATGCCGTTTAGCTGCCGATTTCTTCGTTCCCGCCGGAGAGTCTGCCGCCTCCATGATTCCCTACTTTCTCATGCTCTCGGCGGTTCTGTTTGAATGCGCTTATCCTTTTTTCATGACGCGGGCAAAAGGAGTCCTCGGTGTCTATACTATGGCATTGTTACTCATGGTTCCTTTGGCGAGTATAGCGTTCATTCATACCTACCCGCCCATCCATCCGGCAATCTCGCTCGCCTCGCTCGTGTGGGCGTTGGGAAGCGCATCCATAGGCATTATTCTTGCGCGGCCATTTGAGCTCGTTTTCTTCCCGCACGCGCACGAAGCAGAGCTCTAGTGGGCGAGGCGGGAGTACGGGTTGAAAAAATTACGCAATGAGTGGGAAATGTAGCCGGAATAGATATGGTATGAAGACTGAGTTTGAGGCGACATTTTATCCGATTGATAAAAATGAGATTCGTGAGCGACTTTCGCGTGCCGGGGCGCTTTTGATACGACCGGAGTTTCTACAGACGCGGACGGCTTTCAATCTTCCGCCTGAACGAGCAATCGCCGGCGGATGGCTTCGCGTGCGAGATGAGGGAGACATTATTACGCTTTCGCTCAAAGTCATCGACGGCACGGGAATTGCGGGACAGCATGAGCTTCAGCTTGTCGTCAACAGCTTCGCCGATGCGGAAGAATTGCTCACCATGATCGGCTGCGTGAAAAAATCATACCAAGAAAGTCGGCGCGAGGTGTGGCGGCTTGGCGGTGCGGAGGTAACGATTGACGAGTGGCCGTTTTTGGAACCGTTTGTGGAAATTGAGGGCGAATCGGAAGAGCTCGTCCGTACTGTTGCCGAACGACTGGGTTTTGATTATAGCGCCGCTATTTTTGATTCGGTAACGGCGCTGTACGTGCAACAATACGGTCTCACGGCGGACCGCATTAACAATCACACCCGCGCGTTGTTTTTGACATGGAAAACCCGTTTCATATCCCCTGAACGCATCCTTAACAAGTTATGCTACGATCGTAGCATAACTTGTTAAGAGAATAGAAAAATTCTTATTTTACGCCAAAAAATCATATTGATTTTAATAGTCCATGAACCGTTTGTGTCATCCGGGCTTCACGCGCGGACCGTCGGCGGCGTCCTCGACGGTAAAGCCGGCGGCAAGGAGTTGATTACGAATCTCGTCCGCCTTCATCCAGTTTTTTTGCCGCCGGTACTCCTCGCGCTTCGCCGCGAGTTTTTGTATTTCGGTGGGGATGACAGCTGATTGAATATGTTCAAGCTTGAGACCGAGCACGCGGTCAAAGTCAAGAAGGAGTTTCAGCGTGGCGTGCGGATCGTATCGTTCAGGATTTTTTCGGTACGTGTGGATAAACGACCACACGACGGCAAGGGCGCGAGGCGTGTCCAGATCGTCCGAAACGGCTGCGGAGAATTGTTTTTTCACGCGGAGGGGCGTGCCGGTGGCGCGGGTGTCGTTTCGCGATTTTTTCTGTCGGGGCGGTGCGGCGCGGAGCTCGCGGACGAATTCATACAGCCGCTCCAGCGAGTGTTCGGCGGCGGTAAGCGATTCCGCGGTGAAGTTGAGTTGTGAGCGATAATGCGCGGTAAGGACAAGATACCGATACGCGAGCGGGAAATAATGTTGTGCGACGAGATCGCGGAGCGTGTGGGTATTGCCGAGCGACTTGGACATCTTGTGTCCGTCCACCAAAAGATGCTCGCCCTCCACAAAGAAGTTGGCGAATTTTTTCCCCGTCGCGCCCTCGGACTGGGCGATTTCATTTTCATGATGAGGAAAAATCAAGTCCACGCCGCCGCCATGCAAATCAAACGTTTTGCCAAGATATTTCATGGACATCGCCGAACACTCAATGTGCCACCCGGGGCGTCCCTCGCCCCACGGGGATGGCCATGACGGCTCGTCCGCATCGTGCTTGGCTTTCCACAACGCGAAGTCCTGAACGTCGTCCTTGGCGTACTCGTCGCGATCGACGCGATCGCCGGTTTTGAGTGCGCGCGCGTTGAGCCGGCTTAACGCGCCATATTTTTTAAAGTTTCTAATGGAGAAATAGACGGAACCGTCCGTCGCGTAGGCAAGATCATTTTTGATCAACTTTTTGATGATGCCGATCATCTCCGGAATATGCTCGGTCGCCTTGGGGTACTTCCATGCGGGCTGGATATTCAACCGCGCAAGGTCCTCAAAAAACGCCGTCTCGTATTCTTTTACGAATTCAAAAATGCTTTTCCCCGCCGCGCGGGCGTCGCGAATAATCTTGTCGTCAACATCCGTGATATTCATCACCTGCCGAACGCGATAGCCGCCGTATTCCAGTACGCGCCGCAGAATATCTTCAAACAAATGCGTCCGCAGATTGCCTATGTGCGCGAAGTTGTAGACCGTCGGTCCGCAGGTATAAAGCCCCACGCGCCCGGCGACGAGCGGTTTGAAAATCTCCTTTTTTCGCGAGAGCGTGTTGTAGAGTTTGACGGGCATGATGGTCAGTCAATAATAGTAAATGGAGCGTAAAACCACAAGGACGCGGTGCGTACCAAGGTGCCATTAATGAGTTGCAGGTTGCTGTTTTCTATGGTATCAATGCCGGTAGTTCTTAACACTTCGCGGGTAAGCTTTTTACTACTCACGACAATTATAAGCGCCGGGATACCCTTGGAAAGGGACTGATCGTGATTATACCGCCATTCAAACTGGAGCAGTATTTCCGAGACAGGGAGTTTACGCTTCCTTACCACCTCTCAAGTTCGGATTGCGAGCCGGTTCTTGTTAAAGAACTCCTCGCGCGGGCACATCCGATACTTGCGAGCGCGTATAAAGAGATGTCCCTTGGTTATACTGAATCACAGGGGCATCCTGTTCTCCGGGAAAAAATAAGTCGCATGTATGATACCGTCATCCCGGATGAGATTTTGACGGTCGTACCGGAGGAGGGTATTTATATCGCGATGCGGGCACTTCTGAATCCAGGAGACAATGTTATCGTCACGTGCCCGGGCTATCAGTCGCTGTATACGATTGCAGAAATGTGCGGCTGCACCGTGACAAAATGGTTTCCCCGTACCGATCAAGGATGGCACTTTGATCCGGACGATCTTGCGCATCTGGTACGAGAAAACACAAAGATGATTGTTGTGAACTTCCCGCACAATCCGACGGGGGCGCTTCCCACAAAAGAAGAGTTTACCTCTATAGTCGAGGTTGCTCGAGCATATAGGGCTATCCTCTTTTCGGATGAGATGTATCGCGGGTTGGAGTTTGACCCCAATAACGGGCTGCCTCTTCCTGCGGCATGCGACACTTATGAGAATGCCGTGTCGTTGACAGGATTCTCCAAAGTGTTCGGTCTTGCGGGACTCCGTCTCGGCTGGCTCGCGACGAAAAACAGAGAGTACATGGGTCGCCTTGTCGGATACAAGGACTTCACGACGATTTGCGGAAGCGCACCAAGTGAGCTTCTTGGGATTATGGCTCTGGAGGATGCCACGTGGCTGATAGAATGCAATAAAAAAATTATCCGGGAAAATCTGGATACACTCCGTCGCTTCCTTGATGAAGAGTACCCCGATATTTTCAGTTGGACGGAGCCGAAAGCCGGAAGCGTTTGTTTTCCGCGGTTTTCGGGGAACCATACGGGCTTTTCTTCCGTAGAAGGAGTTTGCAACGACTTGGAGTCCGCAGGAGTCATGCTCGTACCGGGAAGCATGTTTGAGTATCCGGGGAACTACTTCCGCATCGGTCTCGGCAGAGAGAGTTTTCTTCAAGCGTTGGACAGATTCCGCGACTATCTATTCACACTCACCTAAAAACGTAGTAAGAGGGGATCAGTTTCAATAAGACCTTTGCCACAGTGTAGGGGTCTTTTCATTTTATTGCCTTGCGGACTCATGGTATTTTTCTAGTTAGCACTCTTGACAGGAGAGTGCTAACGGCGGTAGGATGTCGGTAGAAAAAAATTATGATTGTCCAGCGGCAGAAATCAATACTGGATGCGGTCATTCGCGAGCACATCCGCACGGCGCGCCCCGTTGCTTCGCAGGACATCAGAAGCGGATACCGGCACATCAGTTCGGCGACGATTCGGAGCGAGATGTTGCGATTGGACGAAGAGGGATATCTTGAACAGCCTCACACCTCGGCCGGACGTGTGCCGACGGATGAAGGATATCGCTCGTTCGTAGATCGTCTCACTGAACGCGCCGAACTTGCGGAACGCGAGCGGGAGCGGATTCGCGCTGTTTTTTCAGCGAGGAATAATGATGAAGAGGTGTTTGTGCGCGCGCTCGGCGCCGCCGTTTTAGAGCTCACGGGCAGTTTTGTAGCCGCGGGGATTTTTGACGACGAGGCGTTCTATGATCTTGGATTTTCCGAGTTGCTCGCCGAACCGGAGTTCCGGGAAGCGGCGTACCGGGAGTCGTTCGGTCGGCTTATTGACGAGCTCCATCAGCATCACGAAACTATTGCGGACTATCTGGACGGCAAACCTTCGCGCGTCTTCATCGGTCGTGAAAATCCGATGCGCGAGGCGCGGCACTACGCGATGATGGTCGCCTCATGGCGCCATCCGCGCGGTTTCAGCGGATTTTTAACGATTCTCGGACCTCGCCGGATGGATTACCGCAAGAATCTTGGCATTATGCGCTGTCTGGAAGAGGAGTTCGGAGAATAAAAAAAATATATGGAAGAAACAAAAACCGATGACGAGTTGGAGGTTGTTGAAGAACGCGAGGAGGGCATGCCCGACCCGCAGAAGAAAATCGTAAAACTGCGCGGCGATCTCAAAATATGCGAACAGGAAAAGCGCGAACATTTGGATGGCTGGCAACGCACCAAAGCCGATCTCGTCAATTATAAAAGGGATGAGGCAAAACGGCTTGAGGATCTCGGGCGTTTCATTACAGGGGGTATGTTGCAGGATTTGTTGCCCGTGCTTGATAGCTTTGAGCTTGCTCTGCAGAGTTTCAAGTCATCCGCGATGAGCGCGGGAGGAGGGCATGAGCAGGGCGTGCTCATGATCCGCTCGCAGATGCTTGATGTTTTAAAGAAGCGCGGTGTCCGGGCGATTGAGGTTGCGCCGGGTGAGGTATTCAATCCCGAACGGCACGAGAGTTTGGGCGAGATTGAGTCGGAACAGGCGAGCGGAACGGTTGCCGAAGAGGTGCAGAAGGGCTATACGCTCGGCGAGCGCGTCATTCGTCCGGCACGGGTGAGAATCGCGAAGTAGTTTTTTTCGCCTGTCATCCTGAGCGAAGCGAAGGATCCCGTACGATTTCGGTCACCACAAGGGTGATCTAGAGATATACTGAATGCTAACGGGATTCCCCCCTCGCGGGACGCCTACTGGCAGTCGCTTCGCTCGGAATGACGAACGAGATGAAAAAGCCCGACGGCAGATGCGTCGGGCTGATGATGAGAGACAGGGAGTGTACTATGCTCCGAAAGCGATCGGATTTTTGCGGAAATACTTTTCGGCTTCAGAACGACCTTTGCTGGTAACGCGATATCGCTGAACTGTTTGGAGATCGCTGCATCCCCTTATGAATCCTTTCTTGAGACCTTTGCGGATTGCAAGGTGTACGGTCAGGACTCCGGTGAGCGGGTACTCGTCCTGGACGATCAATTGCTCAATGATGCTCTTCTCGGTGATGCTTCCTCTGCCATATTCGGAAAGAATCACGAGAATAATAGGGAGCACGCGCCGCGCCTGAAAAAAACAGACGGCAAGCGAAGCAGTACCAACCAAAAGACCGCAGACGACAAGGAACCATGCCTCATTGCTCACGTATCCCTCCTTCTTTGGTGATATTCTTACCCGAGGCACCGCACTTTGATTCAGGTGCCCGTCTGGGGCGATAATACCACAATGTAAATAAATGCGCAAGCCGTGCCGGTACTCCTCGGGAGTAAGAGTGCGGAGCGCACCAAAAAAGTTATATGCCAAAAATACTCGGGATTGATTTGGGGACGACGAATTCCGCGATGGCGGTCATTGAGGCGGGTGAGCCGAAAATTATTGAAAATAAAGAAGGCAATCGGACGACGCCCTCCATGGTGGCGGTTTCGAAATCGGGCGACCGACTCGCGGGCTTGCTTGCCAAACGCCAGGCGGTAACGAATCCGAAAAACACCCTTTTTTCCATTAAACGACTTATCGGCCGCACCTTTGCCGACGAGGAGGTAACGCGCGATAAGGCGTGGCTTCCCTATGAGCTCCGTGCCGGCGCCAACGGCGGTGTGGAAATCAAGCTTGGAGAAAAGTGGCTCCGTCCGGAAGAAATCTCCGCGATGGTTTTGCAAAAATTAAAACAAGACGCGGAGGAAAAACTCGGCGAAAAAATAGAAGAGGCGGTTATCACCGTTCCCGCCTATTTTGACGACGCCCAGCGCAAAGCGACGCAAGCGGCGGGAGAGATCGCGGGCTTGAAAGTGCGACGCATTCTCAACGAACCGACGGCGGCGGCGCTCGCCTA
>OBEQ011341036.1_pt1 | contig 14627 bp, 16 predicted proteins | sample 1670901 | NCBI WGS metagenome assembly OBEQ01 (sample SAMEA104232315, study PRJEB22302) | groundwater metagenome | biome: forest; feature: aquifer; material: groundwater | place: USA | collected 2011-08-07 | depth 5.4 m
AAAGCCGCTGGCTCACGGTCGCGAATCTCTCCAACCATTATAATGTCGGGGTCTTGTCGAAGAATATGCCTTAAACCAGAAGCAAATGTGTAACCTATCTCCTCGTGAATCTGAGACTGGTTTACTCCTTCAACAAAATATTCAATCGGATCTTCAAGCGTTACAATATTAACCTCCTCGCTATTAAGGCGCTTAAGCATTCCGGCCAAGGTGGTTGACTTACCGGAACCGGTCGGTCCAGTGATCAAAATAGCGCCAAACGGCTTCTCCATTGCCCGCGTAAGAACTTCGAGGGATCTTCCATCGATGCCAAGGTCGGGCAAGTCTATCTTATTAGTCAAAGGATCCAAGATACGCATTACGACTTTTTCTCCGTTCTTAGTAGGGAAAGTTGAGACACGAAAATCTACCCGCCTCTTATTGAGATTCGTTGAGAAACGTCCGTCTTGAGCAAGCCTTGTCTCATCTATCTTAAGATTTGAAAGTACCTTTATCCTCGTAAGTACGGCCGAATGAACATTCTTGGGCAAGGTTAAAGCGATATTTAGAACTCCATCGACTCTAAACCTCACATTGACCTTTTCTTCAAATGCCTCGATATGAATATCTGAAGCACGCGACTCTACTGCATATTTAACTATTGAAGCTACAATGCGAGTAACCGCTCCTTCGGCGGTAATCTCCTCCATTTTGCCTTGGGTAATCTGTTCCTTTTCGACTTCTTCCGAAAGAGATTCCAGGGCTTTGCCCACTTCTTTAGTCAGTGACCTATAATTTCTCAAAGTGCTTTCAAAATCTCTGTAATCAATAATGTATTTTTCTATTCTAAGCCTCTTGTCTGAAGCAATGAATTTAAGAGCTTCCAGGGCATCAACATCTTCGGGATTAAGCACTCCGACCTTAAGCACGTCGGCCTCCTTAGCAAATGGAGCAACTTTATAGAATCCGGCCACATCTTCTGATATTACTTTCAAAGCCTCGCTATTTAACTGCACCTCTTCAAGATGAACAATTGGAAGATTATAAAGTCTGGACTTTATCTCCATAAGTTCATTAGAAGATACTATGTCCTTCTCTATTAGTATCTGGCCGAGCTCCTTGTCGTCTTTTCGCGCTAAGTCTTCATAAGATTTAGCATCTTTCTTGTTCAATAATCCTAGCCGTATAAGCTCATCTACTAAAGTTGTTGGTATTTTTATAGGCATATTTTAAATTTTAAATAGGAGAAAATGGATTTCTCCTTTCACCGGTTAATCCGGGATTAACCGGATTCTCGCCTAATATTTCGAGCGATTTATAAGTCTTATCCTCTAAAATTGAGAAATCTAATTTGAAGTCGGCCCAGGATTCAATAGAATCCTTTTTCGAAGACGAGGCGGGATCATCTGGAATTACTTGTGGATCAGACTTGGAATAACTTAAATACCCCATGACAGCTCCCAAAATAACAATAAAAGCTAGTATTGCCCTGCTCTGACCTAATTGCGTAATAAGTCTATTCATAATTTATTTTACAGTAGATTTATCAGCTCCGGTAGATGTGGTTGGAATTGTAGCTGGAGTTATTTCGCTCAAAGGTTTCAGATAGTATGCTGTCCCCCTAATCTGAATCGATAGCAGAATTGATCCCCCGACAACAGTAGATACGCCCGGCTTGATACCTATGGTCAATGCTGTTGTATCCATTAGTCTGATATTTTTTTCTAAGTATGCTAAGAGGTTAAGCAAAGATTCATAGGTAGACTCGGTGGTAATATCAAAAGTGATGTTATCGGTTTGCGAATCTATACCGCCTTTTACACTCGATATTACCACCCCGTTAGGAATAGTACCGGTAGCTGAAAAAATGCTATCGATAGTAGATATCAGCTCCGCTAGGTCTTTTTTCTCGGGTATAACAAGTCCCAACCTCTCGAGCTCTGAATATTTCTGCTGATATTCTTTTTGCAAACCGGAAACCTTATTAGCAATCCCCTCTCTTGATGTTAGAAGAGCCTGTTTGACTCCGATTGCCGTCTTAAGCCCCGAATAATAATCATACTCAGGCAATATGTTTGTCCAAAACATATATACGCTTATCGAAATAAGAATTGCTGCGATGATATTTTTAATACTCCTGACCATAATTATATTTGATCTATGGTTTTTTAATTAATTTGGATTCATTAAATACTAAGGAAATGGTAAGCCCCAACAGACCATTCGCGTCTGGAGTAATCTTTTGAACGTCCACATCTTTAATGCTATCGTCGTAGGTAAACGAGGCTATCTGTTTAGCTATCGTCGCATAATTTGTGGCTAAAATTTTAATATCTATTTTATTAATTGCAACGGTGAAGGACTGAAGTTGCACCTCGTTCTGAATAAGACTGGCTATTTTATAAAGCCCCTGAGTCCAGTATGAGTGACCTTTAATAAGTTTTGAAGTAATTTCAATTTGCTGTTTAGTAACCTTTAAAATTTCCTCTCCTTTTGAATCTCTTTTTTGGTTAATAGCTGATATCTGACCGTTAATATCGTCTATTTGTTGGGTCAAATTATCTACATAGCGATTAATAGCAAAGCTAGTCACCAAAACAGCACCAAGAATGGCGCTACCGACATATAAGAACCTATTCTCCCCGGGAACTTTAATACCTAATCTTTTTTTGGTTCCGGGAAGAAGTTGAAATTGATTTTTAATATCCATCTATTTAAAAATTAAAACCGGCTATTTTATATCTCTCATTGCTAAACCAATTGCTACCGAAAAAATACTGCTCAACTCAGAAGTAATAGGCTCCAGTGCCAGCGGGTAAACAATTCTTGAAAATGGATTTCCAAGGGCCACACCTCTGTTTAATTTTTCCTGAAAATATTCAGCAAAACCGGGCATATTGGTGAGCCCCCCAATCAAAACCACGTTCAATATTTTCTCTTTCTTCGTTTCCTCATAGTTAGCAATGGTTTTCTGGGTTTCAAAGACCATCATATTTACAAGCGAAACCATGGATTCATTTATTATATTATCATCACCCTTTTTTAAACCGAATTTTCTTTTAAGCTCCTCCGCTTTTTCTAAACTGACACTGAGGGATTGAGAAATAGCTTTTGTAATTTCAAATCCGCCGATCTCGTAGTTATGGCTCACCCTCTCGTATCCCTTATTTGCTATTATAATTGAGGTGCTTCGGCCTCCGATGTTCACAATTACCGTCGGGCTAAGATCGTTTCCGAGTAATGCTCTTATTAAGGCTGAATTTTCTAGCTCTATAGCTTGTAGTTTAAGGTTAGAGTTTTTTATTATATTTTGATATCGAGCCGTCTCGTCTTTGGGAACTGCGGCCAAGAAAACTTCAACTGTCGATGGCGTAGCTCCCTTAAGAACTGCCTGGCCATCACTGATGCCTACAATAGACCAATCTAATACAACTTCGTCTAAGGGGATGGGGATGTATTTCTTCGCTTCAAACGGCAGTGACCTGGCTAAATCATCATTCGAAACGTATGGCATATCTATTACAGTTGCAAAAGTAGAAAAAGACGGTATCGCTGTAACAACATCCGTGGAATGAAATCCGGTTTTTTTAACAAGTTCTTGAATACCTAGGGATATTTCCTGATCCGGCAGTTTTAAAACGCTCTGCCATACATCTGCGTCCCGCGGAAGTGATCTTGATTCTTTAATTTCAAATACTCCATAATTGATGAGCTCAAATCTGCCCGTTTTTTTCTCAAGCTCAACTATCTTTATTGAGGACGTTCCTATATCAACCCCAAGACAACCCGTAGACCTGCCCTTAAATGATTTAAAAAAGTCAAAAGCCATGTAGATAATCTAGAGCGGCAAACTGGTTTAAATTTATTGACCAACAAATCACAAACAAGTATAGTTTGCCTCATACTTATTATATCACAATAGATTTTAGCAAATTATGAATTATCCCCAGTATATTCTAGATACAATCTTCCCTATTAAATGCCTTGAATGTGGCAAATTATCCTCCCCAAAACCGGAATATCTCTGCAAACCTTGCCTTGGAAAGATCCCGTCCAAAAAAGTATTTGAATGTATCGGCTGTAAATCTACCGTACCGCTAGGTAAAACCTGCTTTAACTGCAGAAAAAATAATCACATAGACCAGCTTTTAGCCATCTATGACTATCGTGATAAATCAATTATTAGAGCAATTAAGACCCTGAAATATAGATTCGTGGCCGATATTGCGCAAAACCTGGCTTTTTCCATCAGAAAATATGTATCGTGGCTTAACTCGGAGAAGAAATTCAACATTATAGACGAAAATCCTGTTATCATTCCCCTCCCCCTCTACTATCGCCGTCTTAACTGGCGCGGCTTCAATCAGGCTGAGCTTATAGCCAACTCTCTTGCAGTTAGCGTACAATCGGATATTAAACCAAATCTACTAATTAGGGTCGCCGCATCAAAACCTCAAGCCGAGATAGAAGAAAGGGAAGAAAGACTTAAAAATTTAAGAAAAGATACTTTTAAAATTAGGGGTGAAGATGAGATAAAAAATAAAACCATCGTACTAGTTGATGATGTCTGCACTACGGGCGCCACGCTCAATGAGTGTGCTCGTGTCCTGAAAGAAGCCGGAGCCGTTAAAGTCATAGGATTCGTGATTGCGAGAGGGTAGAAAATTTTGGCGGAGACGGGAGGATTCGGTCACCGATATTTTTCTGCTGAAAAATTCGTCGACCCCGGCTCGGCACCGTCGTGCCTCCGCCTTTCGAATCCATCCTATCGCGCAATGATGTTCCGCGCAGACAGCCACTGGCTGTCCTTGCGGATCATATGCGGAGACGGGAGGATTCGAACCTCCGGAGGAGTTTTACCCCCTCACCTCTTTAGCAAAGAGGTACATTAGACCACTCTGACACGTCTCCAAATTCAAGTATATTTTACCATATTTCTTGATGAAAAACCAGTTTTAGAGCTTCTATTGCAAAATCTCAAATCCGTGATACAATAATCTCGCTTAGGTTTTTGACAAAGGGAGCTTCGATGGCCAATAAAAAAATTTGGAGCAGAAAAGAAATTCTGGAAATGTGGCCCCAAGCCAAGGGAGAACTTCAGGGATTTCAGAGACATCTTGAAGCTAGGTCCAGTATCACGGCATCGCAACTAGGCATGGCTTTACATCTAGCCGAAGAAGAGTACAAAAGATTATTGGCCGATCCTTATGCCTCTACCAGGCTAACAGAACTGAGTTTTGATGGTATGATCGCAAGTAAACATAAGTTTAGAGCTATCGTAGTTATTGACAGTGCCCCATACCAAATTGAAGATGAGGTTGATACTTATGAAGATGCATATAAACTAGTCAGAGCATTTGCTCGTCCAGATAATCTTAAGCATATCTTTGACGATATCGGCTGTCGCTTAACTGGCAGAATCTAACCCTCAAGTGCGGTAACCCCGCACTTTTTAATTCCTCAAAATAATGATAAATTCACTTAAACGGAGAGATGGCAGAGTGGTCTAACGCAGCGGTTTACTAAACCGCCGAGCTCGAAACGGCTCCGTGGGTTCGAATCCCACTCTCTCCGCATATCAAAATAAAGATACCCGCTTGGGTATTTTTATTTTGATTATATGTAGGAGAGAAAGGAAGCAAACTGCTTTGCTTCCTTTGGGATTCGAAAAGCGGAGCGATGTTAAAAATCGCAATTGGCAATTTTTAACCGCTAGCTGGGGCTGCGAACAAATTTTCGGAAGAAAATTTGATTTGTAGCCGAATCCCACGCTCTCCAATATCGATGACCGAACCTCCCCCACTCTCTCCGCTTGTGAAATACGGAAAATATAGTATCTTATCTAGGGTATCTTTAACAAGGAGCGCCCCAATGTCAGACGGACATGAGCCTAGTGATAAGAAGCATCCTACCGAAGTAAAAGCTGAACATTCTCATAGATGCGGATTCTGTAAGCTGAATTTTCCAACGACCAATGCCTTATATGCTCACCAGCAAAAAGAGCATGACCCAGATGGAATTATGTTTTCAGAGATAGGACTTCCAAAATGAGAAGTCCTAGCCCATACGACCTGAACGCCGAAGCCGCTCTAAGACGTAAAAGGAAGCAATCAAAATCTTGCATTCAAAAAAGGGATAACCAATTCCGTTCTCCTGACTCACCTTCTCCATATGACCTCTCTTCTCATGGCGGTCTAGCCAGCCTAGCCGAGAAGGCAAGAAAAGACCCTCTTCGCTTCAGATTAAAATTACGTTAGCACCTAAGCGGTGCTTTTTTATTAAATTTAACGCTAAAAAAGCTACCCACAGGATACGAACAAGCACTGGAAAAACCTCAAAAACCGTGATATAATAAGGCTATGGATAATCAAACAGTAGCCAAGCGCTACAGAACTGAATTATCCTCGGTAAAGGACCTTCTTTTCTATTTTTTAATGACGTGGACAGCTGTCCTACTGGCATTAAGTTGGTTCGATTTTTTCAGCTCAAAGTTTGAAGTATCTGAGGCTATGGTCACTAGCTACCTCATTCTTCTGGGCGTCTATATAGTTCATAAAGAAACATCCCGATGGACAGGAGTAAAGTTATCAATCAAGCCGGGAGAATTATTAGTCTATGTCTGGTGGATATCTCTTCTGGCCATGCTTCTCCTTAGTTTCTTCACACAAAGAGAAGTTTCCCCGCCGATAAGATACCTGGCCTATGAGGTTCTGGGTGCATTTCTTTTGAGTGAAATATCTAAGAGCTTTAATGCTTTCAAAAAAACCTCCGGATATGATTAGGGGTCTGCAGTTTAGGGAGAGGTGGCAGAGTGGTCTAACGCACCGCACTTGAAATGCGGCGTACCTGAAAGGGTACCGTGAGTTCGAATCTCACCCTCTCCGCATATGTAAACTTAGTACTATGGTAAAAATTCTAGACTTAAGAAATAAACAAAAAAATCCTGTCGTTAAGCAGCCGATAAAAATACTCCCAAAAAAGGAAATTGCCCCAGTTAAGGTCGCCTCAAACCAAGACCGACCTGAGCTATCCTGGGAAGCACCCTCATTCTATTTCAATCCTCAGAAAAAGTATCTTGCTCTTCTGGTTATTGCGCTTGCTTTAGGAGGTGGGGCCATGCTCTTTTTTAGCAAAGACAGGCTTACGGCTATATTTATGCTCCTCTCTTCTTCGGTTCTCGTACTTTATTCAAACAAGAAGCCGGAGGTCTCAAAAATTAGAATTGACCAAGCCGGTATAACTATCGGAGATGTGCTGTATTATTATAAGGACCTGAAATCATTCTGGATTCATTATGATCCGGGTAACATTAAGGAGCTGAGCATAGAATCGAGGAGATGGTATCTGCCTTATGTGAAAGTTTCAATTGAGAATAAGAATCCCCTAATAATCCGCTCTCTTTTGGTTAACTTTCTGGCAGAAAAGGAGCATGAGCATTCTCTCGTTGATATAATTGCCAGGAAGATAGGTTTGTGATTATCTGATTAGATTGCCCTCGTCGTTCAACGGATAGGACGCGAGATTGCGGATCTTGCAATAGAGGTTCGATTCCTCTCGAGGGCACCTGTAACAATAACACCCGGATTTATCTCGGGTGTTATTGTTACTTGCCCGAGAGAGGAATCGAACAGGATGGGGTCGGGAAGGAAAGTCCTTCCCGCGGCGGATGTATTGAAACCGAGGGGTTTCAAAGAGAAACAGATTTGCTAGCCTGCGAGTCAAATCTGTTTCAAGTGAGATAGCGAAGCGTCCTCTCGATTAAACACAAAAGAAAAAGGACTCCACGTGGGAATCCTTCCTCGAACTTTCGTTCGGTTGAGAGCAAATGCTCTCGAATGAACTATCTACATAGTAGCACTCACATTTTATTCTGCAAGAGATATTTGTGGATAAGTTTTGGGGATTACTTTATAATCTCTTTATGGGACTTTTTTATACACGCAAAGGAGACAAAGGAATAAGTCATGTTGGAAAGAAAAAAATTAAAAAGATTAATCCTCTTGTCGAGGCCCTGGGTCAGCTTGATGAGTTAAATAGTATGACCGGGGTGGTAAAGAGCATGGGAGTCCAGAAAAACTTAAAAACTACCCTACACAATGTTCAGGAATCTCTGTTTATTATTCAGGCCAATCTGGCCTATCTCATGCTGAAAGAAAAGCGGAATCCTCCCCTCTTAAGTCCCATCAAAACAAAAGAAATTGAAGATATAATCGATAAGCTAGAGGTGAAATTAAATCCGGCCAGGAAATTTGTTATTTCCGGAACAACCAATACCTCCGCTTGGCTTGATTTCTTAAGGGCCAAGTCGAGGAATACCGAGCGCAGTGTATTGCGATCTGATACCAGGGGTAAGCTCGATCCTGAAATAAAAATTTATCTTAACCGCTTATCAAGCTTATTTTTCGCCCTCGCCCGACAAGAAGCCAAAGGGAAAATAGAGCTTAACCCAACCTATAAATAAATGTGGATTTTTATATTAATTTTATATATTTTTCTGGCCTCTTTTGCTTATGCCGGGATAAAAGCCGCCCCGTGGTTCCCGACATGGTCCCGCGATATAGACAGGTTTCTTAAATTAGCCGAGATAAAACCGGGCCAGAAATTTTATGACTTGGGCTGTGGCGATGGGAAACTAGTTTTTGCAGCCGCTAAAGCTGGCGCTACGGCCGTTGGTTATGAAATCTCGTTACTCCCCTATTTGCTGGCTATAGCACGCTCTTGGAATTATAAAAATGCAAAGATAATTTTTAAAGATTTCTGGAAAGCCGACCTCTCCGATGCCGATGTTGTTTATGTTTTTCTTACGCCCAAATTTAACCCAAAAGCTAAAGAAAAACTCCAAAGAGAACTCAAAAAAAGTGCCCGGGTCGTAGCCTATACCTGGCCAATCGACGGCTGGCAAGCTGTCACAACAGATACCGTGGCTGGACAGCCACCCATTTATTTATATATCATGCAGTAAAACTACAGGGGGGGCTCCTTGAAAACATTGCTGCTAGCGTTCATAGCTTTATTCATAGCTTCAGGCTCTGATGCCGCGGGAATTAATTCGTTCAAAGCACTAAACCATGAGGTTCAGCAGGGCGATGTAATTATATTCCAAATACCGGCTCAATGGATGCCGCCGGCAACCTCTAATCCGTCGATATTCATCTTCGGAAAAAACTACCGACCTAACGCGCAAGGCAAAGTTCTGGTCGGAGTTAATATGGAAATCGAGCCGAGTAAATATATCGCTACTTTTAACGAAAATGGCATTAGGTCCGGCTGGGATTATGAGGAAATAGAAGTTTTAAAATCTTCTTTCGAAACAACCCGCACTTCTTGGTATACTCAAAAACCAAGCCAAAGAACTGATAGCCAGTTTAGAAAAATATTAGACGCCTTTGGCCCTAAAAATCAATCCGAACAGGACTTAACAAACGGCCTTGGCTATATTGATCCTCTCGGCATTCCAAGAGATCCGATCGACCACTTTGGACTTATTTACAAGAATAATCCCTACCGAAGACACGAGGGTGTAGATTTAAGAACCCCTATCGGTTCTGAAGTAAGAGCAATAAATGGCGGTAAGGTAGTACTGGTAGCAAGAAATTTTCGTGCCGAAGGTAATATGGTAATTATTAACCACGGATTGGGAGTTTTCTCAGTTTATATGCATTTATCAAAATTCCGGGTCAAAGAAGGAGACACGGTCAAACAAAAACAGGTCATTGCCTTGTCCGGTAGGACTGGAGCAGGCGTCCGAGAGCCCCACCTTCATTTCAACGTAAGGATTCAAGATTCCTATATTGACCCGCTTAGATTTATTGATACAATAAACCAGTACCTTTACGTTAAATAAAGAAAGGGGTGTATGATTCTTCGACCAGAGATAAAGACCACAAAAGTTGAATCTAGGCTTACTGATATTATCTGTAAAGTCTGTAAATTAGGGAGAATATACGAACAAATATCTGAATTAAAATATGAGCGCAAAAAAACAATAGTAACAACGGAGGTCCTAGTCTGGTCCGAAACAGAATATAATTGTAATGTCTGCGGAGTTACCTATAAGTTTTTACCCGCTCAAGAGCTTGAACCGGAAAACTCATCAGATGAGACTATCCAAATCAGACCTAATCTGTGGACGGCCAGAAAATCAAGTTCAATATTTTCAAAAACCCGATAAATTACCGGGTTTTTTTATTGTGAAACTTCTCGTGAACTTCCCGGAGTTGTTTATCAGTGACGTGAGTATAAATCTGGGTAGTTGTCACCGAAGCATGGCCAAGCATTGCCTGTACAGAACGAATATCAGCTCCATTGCGGAGAAGATCGGTAGCAAAAGAATGGCGCAGTGTGTGAGGACTTATTTTCTTGCCGACTATCCCCGCTCTAATCGAATATTTCTTAAGTATTCTCTGGACGCTTCGAGGGGTAAGACGTAAGCCCCGATCAGATGGATTTGGGTCTTTTGAAAATGTTCCACTTTTAGGAATTCGTATAAAAAGCGCCTCATCCACGTCGGGTCTCTTTGAAAAATAATCCTGAATGTTTTTTCTGGTTTCATCTGAAAGAAAAACAAGCCGTATCTTGCCCCCCTTACCTCTTATAGAAAGCTCTCCCCCTTTTAGGTCTATCTCGTCCCGGTTAAGCCCGCAAAGTTCCGAGACGCGCATACCAGTACTAAAAAGGGTGGTTAAGATGGCCTTGTCTCGCAGAGAATCCAAGCCACCGCCTTTCGGCGCATCGAAAAGCCTCCTAAGCTCTTCGGCCTGAAGAAATGTCACTTCCCTGTCTTCCTGTTTACCCAGCTCAACTCTTTCGGCAGGGACGGTTTTTATGCCAACCCTTGCCAGGTATTTAAGAAAATTCCTTAAAGAAATGATGTGATAATTTTGAGTTATCTTTTTTAATCCCTGGCCCCTGGAATCCCGCATACGATTCAGATACAGGCGATACTGCCTTATTAACTCCTCGTTGAGTTCGCTGATGGTTTTTATTTTGGCAAATCCTAAAAATCTATCCAAATACCGCCCGTAATTCTCGAGCGTTTTCTGAGATTTATTCTTCTCTATCTCAAGATATTCAAGATATTGAATTTTGAGTGCCTTGATATCCATGTCGCATAACTATTATAGCACATTTGCAAAATTTTATATTTTTGGTACAATAGTTAAATCATGTTAACTCCCCAACAAAAGTCCAAAATATTAGTAGATTTCAGGGTACACGACAAAGATACCGGCTCACCCGAGGCCCAGGTCGCTTTGTTTACCAAAGAGATAGAAAGACTGACAAAACACCTCAAAAAGCATGAAAAAGACAACAGTTCCAGGGTTGGTCTCTTAAAAATGGTCGCCAAAAGAAAGAGACTTCTGGACTATCTAAAGCGGGAAGACCCCAAAAGGCACGCCTCTTTAGTTAAGAAATTGGACCTCTAAACCTAGAACAGCGATTCCAATGGTCGTCTACGCGTTTCCCAGCTTGCCCTCTCGGGAGCATTAAGAAAGGGTATTGCAAGACCGGGAACCCTCGCGGACGACCTATCGGAACCTTCGACGAGAATGAAAAAGATCACTATCTCCCAAAGAAAAACCCATAGAATTGGCGTCTTTGTCGATGTCCAAAACATGTACCATTCTGCCAAAAATCTTTACGGTGGGAGAGTTAATTTTGGCGAATTACTAAGGGTCTCGACTGCAGGCCGAGAGCTGGTCCGAGCAGTTGCATATGTAGTTAAATCTGACACAAAAGAAGAAAAAGCTTTTTTTGAAGCTCTTGAAAAGGCAGGCTATGAACTTAAGATAAAAGACCTTCAAATATTCCCCGGTGGAATGAAGAAGGGCGATTGGGATGTCGGTCTGGCTATAGATGCCATCAGCATGTCAAAACAACTTGATGTTGTCGTGATAATCTCAGGCGATGGTGATTACGAGCCTCTGGTTGATTATCTTAAACACGGTGGCCTGGTTGTAGAAGCTGTCGGGTTCAGAAGGAGCACAAGCGCAAAGCTAATAGAAGCGGTCAATAATTTCATTGATTTAGAAGAGATTTCTGATAAAGTTATTTTAAGAACAAGGAAAAAATAATTACGAGTAATCGATAGGTGACCGAGGAACAAGGTAAACGGGGAATTCCCCACTACTTTCTACGAAACCCTAGAAAGCAGCGGGGAAAATCTCGTTACTCGCTCATTCTCTGAATTATTTGTTTAATCTCATGCCGATTAAAAGGTATGAAGAAGACTTCGCGGGGAAACCGCTTATCGTTGAGTTCGGCCGATTAGCCAATCTGGCCCATGGTTCAGTGTATGTTCAATACGGAAACACAGCCGTACTCGTTACGGCTGTAATGTCAGCCTCGGCCAAGGCAGGCATAGATTATATGCCCCTCTCCGTAGACTATGAAGAGAGATATTATGCTGCCGGCAAGATAAAGGGCTCCAAGTGGATAAAAAGAGAAGGTCGCCCATCAGAAGAGGCTATTTTAAGCGGGCGCCTCATAGACCGATCTCTCCGTCCACGCTTTGACCACCGTATCCGCAATGACATTCAGGTGGTAGCAACAGTACTATCTTTCGACGGCCAAAATGACCCGGATATGCCGGCGCTTTTTGGCGCTTCGATGGCTTTAATGTCATCAAATATACCGTTCAACGGCCCAGTCGCCGGAATTAGGGTTGGAAGAGTTGATGGAAAGCTAGTGTTTAATCCGACATATGAACAACGAATATCGAGTGATTTTGATATCGTGGTAGCCGGTACGGGTAACAAGATAAACATGATTGAGGCCGGAGCATCAATTGTCCAAGAGAAAGATATATCTCATGCAGCAGCGGAAGGATTTAAAACATTCCAAAAACTTATAGAATTACAAAACAAAATAGCTGCAGAAATGAAGCCCATAAAGCGACAATTAGCCCTGGCTGAAGCTGATGAGAAACTAAAAAAGTTAGTAACCGATTACTCCAGCTCAAACCTCGAAAAAGTTATCTATACTAAAGACAAGCACGCATATGTCGAGGGTATGGCCAAAACACATCAGGCATTACAGGACCTAGTTAAGGAGCATTACAAAGAAGACCACGATTTAGCCGCTAAACTAAAAGAGGCAAACCACCTGCTGGACGAGGAAGTCGATAAAATAGTTCACAAAAATATTTTAGAGTCAGAGAAAAGACCCGACTTTAGAAAACTTGATGAGATACGAGAGATACAAGTTGACGTCAATGCCCTCCCCCACTCTCATGGCACAGGATTATTCCAGCGTGGCACAACCCAAGTATTATCTATCTTAACCCTAGCTTCTCCCGGGATGGAACAGTGGGTTGAAACAATGGAAATTGAGTTGACCAAAAAGAGATTTATGCACCATTATGCATTTCCACCTTATAGCGTTGGCGAGGTCGGACGCATGGGCGGAACAGGTCGGCGCGACATCGGCCACGGCGCATTGGCTGAGAGGGCTTTATTACCGGTCATTCCATCCAAAGAGGATTTCCCCTATACAATCCGCCTGGTTTCAGAAACCCTAGCTTCTAACGGATCGTCTTCTATGGCCTCTGTTTGCGGTTCTTCATTAGCAATGATGGATGGCGGCGTACCGATTACCTCGGGCGTTGCCGGTATTGCCATGGGTGTAATGTTCGATGAGCATGGCAAAAACTTTAAAATACTAACAGATATTCAAGGTCCCGAAGACCATCATGGAGATATGGACTTTAAGGTGGCGGGTACAAAAGACGGTGTTACTGCGATGCAAATGGATGTGAAAGTTGAGGGTATTAGCGTAGAGGTACTCGAACACGCCCTCGCTCAAGCTAAAAAAGCACGCTTGGAAATACTTGAAAAAATGAATGCTAAAATTGCTCAACCCCGTGCCGACCTTTCTCCTCTTGCCCCAAGAGTAAAGACAATTAAAATCGACCCTGAAAAAATAGGCGCTGTAATTGGTAAAGGTGGGGAGACAATCAATAAAATTATAGAGCTAACCAAGGCTGAGATAGATATAGAAGATGATGGTTCAATTTTTATTACTTGTGTTTCTTCGGAAGGCATGGAGAAGGCAATTAAGATGATAGCAGATTTAACCTTTGAAGCAAAAGCAGGGGACGAATTTGATGGAAAGGTATCGAGGCTCCTTGATTTCGGGGCTATGATTGAATATTTACCAGGGAGAGAAGGTCTTGTTCACGTATCAGAAATATCCAAAGAGAGAATAGGACGCCCATCCGACGTCCTAAAAGTTGGCCAAGACGTTCATGTTAAAGTGAAAAACATTGATGATTATGGTAGAATTAATTTGACCATGAAAAATTAATTATATCGATTTATTGAGATCGGTATCGGCTCCACCATAATGGAAGAAACAGACCAGAAATCTCTCACAATCAACGATATTCTTGACCAATTAACTAAGCCCTCTATTCTAAGGGGTCCGGAGGCTCCGGCTCCTCGCCCAAGCGTACCGGCGCCATCTCCAACACAGCCTACACCATCGTTAGAAAATAGCTCTAAGGGAGAAATAAAATTACCTCAGCTTGGAGGTGACAAAAGCGCTGAAGACCAGTCAAACTCGTCACAATCCGCTACCCCACAAGAGCTCAAGCTTTCGATAAGAACGATGGCCGTTGACCTCCAAAAGCTCAGAGAGGGTAAGGGGCC